>CAJDWT010000129.1_pt1 | contig 14270 bp, 11 predicted proteins | sample 7391671 | NCBI WGS metagenome assembly CAJDWT01 (sample SAMEA7055729, study PRJEB34461) | soil metagenome | biome: terrestrial ecosystem; feature: Peninsula; material: soil | place: Antarctica | collected 2016
TCGATCATGAAGCGCATCGTACCGTCTGCGCTGCGGACGATCGCCTTTTCGGTGACCGCCTCGTAGGTCTTCTCCTCACCCATGGGCTCGCCGCGGTGCACCTTCGGAAGAGCCTGCACCAAGCGCATTGCTGAGGTGTGGATGCCGAGCATGTGGAACGCGCCGGCTCGATCGGCATAGCGGTAGAACGGTTTGAAGCCGAGGCCGATTTGGTCGATCGTGCCGCCGGCGATCGCGAGGTAGTCGCGCTCCGGCCAGCTCGTCTTCGTTCCGTCCTTCGCGAACGTGTCGACCGAGCCGCGGAAGGGCTTGGCCATGCGCTGCACCATCTCGCCCTGCACGATCGTGCTCCCGATCCCGCGCGCGAGCGTCTTGGCGGCGACGAGCGGGGAGGGATCTCCGCCACGGTAGTACTCGGCAAGGAAGCCGTACACGACGCCCGTGCCGAACAGAAAGCCGTAGTTTACGCGGTCGTCGCTGGTCTTCTTCTCACGCGGCTCGACCCTGAGGACGTGACGCTCGACGTCGATGAGCGGCGCGGCCGCGCGCGCGGCATAAGCGCGGATGAGCTTGCCGAGCAGTCCTTCGGGCTTGCCCTTGCCGACACCGACCGAGTTCGCGACCGTGTTCATCGTTCCGCCACGTAAGAACGCCAGCTGCGGCAAGGCGCTTCCGTCGTAGACGTCGATGAAGCCGGTGATCGTGACGTGGTTGGTACCGTCGCCGCCCGAGATGCCGAGGACGTCGATGTCGAGCTTCTTGAAGTCTTCTGCGATCCTGTAAAGCTCGTCGATCGTGCGAGCGGCGCGCACGACGCCGTGGTCGCCGAGCGTGTCGGCGAGGCGCTTGGCGGCCCGCGGGTCGCGTAAGTTTCGCCGGCTTCGCGGATTGAGGATGACGCCAATTCCTGACATGAATCAGGGCCCAGCGTGACGAGACCGTGACACCACGTCAACCCAAACCGGCGTTTTGACGCGAGAATGTAGCCGCGAGAAGGATTAGAAGAGAAGCCATGGTCCTCCGTTCCGAGCTCGAAGCCGCCGCTACCGGCGCCCACGTCGTCCGCCTCACCGACCGCGTCGTCCTGCGGGTCACCGGCGAAGACCGGCTCACGTGGCTGAACGGCGTCGTCACGTGCGACATCGCCAAGCTGAAAGAAGGCGCCGCGCAATACGGGCTCGTGGTCACTCCCAAGGGCCGTGTCCTCGCCGACTTCTGGGTCCTGCGCACGCCGGACGCGCTCTTGCTCACGCTGCCGGAAGCTGCGGCCGAGAACGTCAAGACGTCGCTCGAAAAGTACATGGTGATGGAGGACTGCGAGCTTACGCTCGAGCCGTCGCTCTCGATCTATAGCCTCGTCGGCCAGAGCTCGGCGAAGGCGATCGAGGCGGCCAGAGGTGCCGCGCCGACGCTCGCGGCAGCGACGCTCGGCGCGGCAGCCGGCGTCATCGTCGCCCCCGAAGACGCACGCGCCCTGCTCGAGGCGCGGCTCACCGGCGCCGGCGCGGTCATCGGCGAAGCAGCCACCCGTGAGGTCGTCCGCCACGAAGGCGGCGTTCCGGCGTTCGGCGTCGATTTCGGCGTGACGACGTATCCGCAAGAGGCGGGGCTCGAGAAGCGCGCCGTCTCGTTCGACAAAGGGTGCTACCTCGGCCAAGAGGTCATCTGCATGCTCGAGTCGCGCGGGCACGTAAAGCGGAAGCTCGTGTCGCTCGCGGTCGAAGGGAGCGACCTGCCAGCGAAGGGGGCAGAGGTCACGAACGAAGCCGGCGAAAAGGTCGGAGAGGTGACGAGCGCGGCAGTGAGCCCGGCGCTCGGCGTGCTCGCGCTCGCGATGGTGAAGGCGGCGGTGATGTCGCCCGGCTCGGCGCTGCGCGTCGGCGCGGCGAATGCGAAGGTGCGCGACGTCGAGGGCGCCGCGGTCGCGTAACGAAATACGTGTAGCTTACAGCTTGCGATCGAGCTTGAAGCGCCTGCGGCTTTCTTCGTTCGACTCGAGCGGCGTCACGCGCAGCATCTCGAGCGCAATTTCACGGACGCGGCCGTCTTTGCCGACCTTCAAGTGGAGGCGGTCGCCGTCGCTCTTCAAGACGTCGCAACGGCCAAACGCGAAGTGCTCGACGACGTCGCCGGCCTCCGGGAACACCATTTCTTCATAGGCGACCTGTGGCTTCTGCGGACGCTGAGGGATTTGCGCGCGGGCTGGCTCGGGCTCGCGCGGCTTGTCCGGCGAGCTCGCGGCGACCGCTTGCGCCCAGGCGGCGGGGGGCTCGGGCGGGGCCTCGCGCTCGCGGACACGTTCTCCTTCGGCGCGGGTCGGCTTCGTGGGTAGCGGGCTCGAAGCGCCGGGCGCGGGGTCGAAGAGCCATGTGGCCGTCCGATCGTCGAGCACGCGCGCGACGGTGACGTCGACAGCGCGAAGGCCGACAGAGAGGTCGCCGCGCGAGACGCCGATCGACCCTTCGAGCGAGAGCACGTGGACCGGGCCAGCGATGCGGCGAGTGGGGCCGTAGGCGGCGTGATCGCTTCGGAACGCCTTGATTTCAGCCTCGGTGACGATGCCGGTGGCACGCAGCCAGCCGGTCGCGACCTCGTTGTCGCGGAACGTCTGGAGGAGCGCGTCGGGGAGCGACTCGCCCTCCTCGAGGCGGACGACGAGATGGCGAGACGAATTGCTGATGGTCGATTTCATCTCATCTCCCGAGCATCGGAGCGTTGGCAGCAGGTGGAACAGCCATCGGCGAGGAGAGGGACGGCGAGGCCGGAGCCGGAAGTGGGGGCGGCGGCGAGAGCAGATCTTGCGGCGGCGTGGCCTGCGGTGGCGTGGCCTGCGGTGGCGGCTCTGGACAGCCCGGCTTCTGGCTCACGCGCGGCCCGGCGACCGAGGGACAGAGGTCGTCGCGGTCGAGCACGCCGTCGCCGTCGGAGTCGATTCCGCGCGGTGCGAAGACGATCGAGAGCACGAAGCGGAAACGCGGCACGGTGATCGCCGATTCGCTTGCGGTGGGGATCGAGCCGCCGCCCGCGAGCTGACCCGCGATGTCGCTGCCGCGAAACGGCGCGCTCCGGACGGCGAGCAGCCATTCGGCCGGTGCGATGTAGCCACTCGGCGTGGTGGTCGTGTTGCCGACCGCGTCTTGCGAGGTGACCTGCTGCTTGGTGAGCGTCGGCAGGATGCGGGCCTCGGCGCTCACCGACAGGCGCTCGTGCGCGAGGATGTCGACGCCGGCGCCGAGGCCAAACGCGAGCTGGGAGCCGACGCGCGACTCGAGGAACGTCGCGGTTTGCCGGACGCGCGCCCCCGCTTCGCCGGCGGCGTAGAAACGGCCGAGGCGATAGTCGGCGGCGACCGAGGGGATGTAGACGGCGCCCTCTTCGCCCGCGAACTGCCCTTTGTCACCGGTGGGCGCCGACATTTCCATGCGCAAGGCGAGGCCGAGGCCATCGGCCGCGTGGGCGCTGCCGGCGTAACCTGGGTCGACCTTCTTCGGTGCGAGGACGGAGTACGCGAGGCCGAAGCGCATGTCGCGGACGGCGGTGTCACGGATGTCGTCACCGCCGGTGATCGCGCTTGTCCCGCTCCCGCCCTGGCCGAGCGTGACCGGAACCATGAGGCCGAGCTCGAGCTTCTTCGTGATGCCGTACTCGAACGCGAAGGTCGCGTTGACCTGGTCGTTGACCGCGTTCTGGTCGGTGCCGAGCGGGCCGGGCGAGGGCGTTCGGAGGCGAATCGGCCGCGATTGGTAGTCGGCGACGAGCCCGAAGCCGACCTTGCCGGCCTCGATCGTCTCGGTACCCCCGATCGCGACGAAGCGTGACGGACCGACGTGCGGCCACAAAGTGTCGCTGTTGATGCACGCGCCAGACTGAGGATTGTCGCACGGGCCCGCAAGCGCGGCCTTCGGAGCGAAGAGCGCGAGCGAGGCCGAGAAGGAAGCGGCCGCGACGAGGCCGAGCGAGCGCATGGGCGACGGCGAAGCTAACACGATCGGCCAGGCGCCCGAAAGGCGCGATGTGGTAGGGAAAGCCATGGCCCATCCGCCCCCGCCGAGCAGACCCGCTGAGCACGTCATCGCGCTCGTTCTCGGAAGCGCCTCGCCCCGTCGACGTGAGCTCCTCGAGGCGCAAGGGATCCGCCTCCACGTCCGCCCCGCAGACGTCGACGAGACGGTAGCTGAGAAAGAGCCTCCGGCCGCGTATCTCGAGCGCGTCGTCGCGGCGAAGCTCGCCAAGGTGCAGGCCGATCTCCCGGCGGGGACGCGCGCGCACGCCGTGCTCGTCGCCGACACCACCGTGACGCTCGACGGGGAAATCCTCGGCAAGCCGGTCGACCACGCGGACGCCGCGCGCATGCTCGCGCGCCTCTCCGGCAAGACTCACAAGGTGATGACCCGCTTCGCGATCGCGCTCGTCGACGCCGACAAGACGCACGCCGAAACCGTGACGACCGACGTGACGTTTCGTCCACTTTCGGCCCACGACATCGAGACCTACGTAGCCACCGGCGAATGCGACGACAAAGCCGGCGCCTACGCGGTGCAAGGGAAGGGGGCGGCGATCGTGAAGTCCGTCACCGGCTCGTACACGAACGTCGTCGGCTTGCCGGTGTGCGAGACGATGATCGCGTTGAAGGCGCTCGGGCTCGCTCCGTGAAACCGCGCGCGCGCGACCGCATCGTCGCCGCCGCCTTCGCGCTCATCGTCCGCCTCGCCGTCGTCGCGTGGGGAGCCTCTCGCTTTCCCCCCGCCGCCGACGGCGCATTTTATCATCGCATCGCCGCGCGCTTGGCCGAGGGCGGTGGCTACACGTGGGTTTGGCCCGATGGCGCCGTCACCTACGCCGCGCACTACCCCATCGGCTACCCGGCGATTTTAGCCCTGTTTTACCGGGCGTTCGGGGCGAGCGGCGGCGTCGCGATGCTCGTCAACACCCTGTTCGGCGTCGCGTCGGTCGTTGCCGCGTATGAGCTTGCGCGTGCGAGCGGGTGGGGAACACGCGCCGCCCGCGTGAGCGCCTTCGTCGTCGCCATCCATCCGGCGCTCGTGCCGTACACGCTCGCCGTCATGACGGAGGGCCCGACGGGCGCGCTTCTCCTCGTCGCCGCTGCGTTCGCTGCGCACGCGCGCACCACGACGAGCGGCAAATGGGTCTGGCTCTGCGGGCTCGCGCTCGGCGTCGCCACGCTCGTGCGCCCCCAATCGATCGTGCTCGCACCCGTATTCGGTTGGCTCGGCTCGCGGGGCTCGGTCGTCCTTCGTCTTCGCCGCGTCGTCGTCACCTCCGTGCTCGCCGTCCTGTGCTGCTTGCCGTGGACCGTGCGCAACTGCGTGCGGATGCATCGGTGTGCGCTCGTCAGCGTCAACGCTGGGTGGAACCTGCTCATCGGCGAAGCGACGACGAACGGCGCCTGGCAGCCGATCGAAGTCCCCGACGAATGCAAAACGGTCTGGGACGAGGCCGGTAAAGACTCCTGCTTCGAGGCTGCGGCCGAGCGGAATATCGGCAAAAACTGGCTCGATTTCATCGAAAAGATGCCGAAGAAGGTCTCGGTCACCTTCGACTATTTCGGCGGCGCGCCGTGGTACCTCCACGAGTCGAATGCGAGCGCGTTCGGCGACGGAGCAAAGGTCGCGCTCGGCGCGGTCGAGACGATCTTCAGCCGTCTCGTGCTCGCGGTCGCGCTCTTCGGCGTCGCTCTGCTCACCGTCCGGAGCTCACGGCTCTCCGCGGTCGTCGCGCTCGTCGGCGTCGTCTTCGCGTTCGTGCGCTGGGGGTCGGTAGGCTACGTCGCGCTCGCGCTCTCGATCCTCCTGCCCAAGCGCGCGCGCTCGAACGTCGCGCTCGCGTCGTGCGCGTGGACGATCCTGTCGCTCGTCGTCACCCACGCCGTGTTCTTCGGCGCCGGCCGCTACGGGCTCGTCGCGTCGCCGTTCATCAGCGTCGTCTGCGCCTCGGTCGGCGTGCGCTCGTTCCGCGGAAAACCGATCCCGTCGCTCGTGAGAGAGTCCTTCAGGAGCTCCTTCAAGAGATCCTGAACCTCGCGCTTGTGCGCGACGCGGAGGTCGAGCAGCGTCGCTTTGGATGCGTGACGCGCCAGCGCCTTGTACTGGAAGAAGCGCACGTACACATCGTCGTCGAGGACGGTGTCGATCCCGCCGATCCACGGCAGGTCGGGCGCAGACGCCATCGCCACTGCGTTCCAAGCGACCGCGCGTGTGCCGGCGATGCGGCTCTGCAAATCAGCTATTGCTTCGCGTTTGACGACGACCGGATCCCCAGAGAGCGCGACGGCGCCGAGCGGAGCGTCGTTTACGCCGGCCGAAGCGTGCTCGGCGTCTTGATCGTCGAACGCGCGCATGCTCACGGTCTGATCGAGATGCAGAGCGCCGACGATGATGTCGGTCGCGAGCTCGCGCGTCATGTCGCTCATCGTCCGGTCGGCGTAGGCCTGCCAGAGATCGTCCTCGTCGGAAAATTCGTCTCTTCGTCCGGCTGCGATCGCGCGACCGCGGAGCTCACCGCGCCAGACGAGCGTCTTGTCGGCCTTCGTCGTCATCGAGCAACCGAGATCGGCGTAGAGGAGCGCGAGCGCGACGTGGAGATCGGTGTCGGTGCGGAAGGCGAATCGTTCGAGGCGGCAGGCGACGACGTAGCCGCCCGGAACGCCTCCTTTGACCGCCCGCGCGTTGAGCTCGCTCGAGAGCGCGCTCGAGAGGACCCTGCTCGGCGAGCCGACAAGCTCGAAGCCCTTCGCCACGATCGGCGTCTTCCCTGCGTGCATCGTGACCGGCTGGAAATCGATGACGGGCGTGCCAGCATTCGCGTCGCTGCGAGCGACCGTCTGCGGCTCGTGGAGCGTGAGCTTCGTGCTTCCGCAACCCGCGGCGAGGGATAGAAGAATGAGCGATGCAAAGCGAGCGATGGGCACTGGCGCGCGCCGAAGCATTGCGAAAATCGAGCAAGAGTGCCAGCATTCTCGCTGTCGACGCCCGGAAGACGTGTCGCCGGCATCCGAAAAGCTTCGGCTTTTCGGGCGCGGGAGGAAAGTCCGAGCTCCACAGAGTGCGATGCCGGGTAACGCCCGGTGGCGGAAACGCCGAGGAGAGTGCCACAGAAAACAAACCGCCGAGGGCGACCTCGGTAAGGGTGAAATGGTGGGGTAAGAGCCCACCGCGCGTTCGGTAACGAGCGTGGCTAGGTAAACCCCATCGGGAGCAAGGTCACATAGGCGTGCGTGCGCCGGAGAAATCCGGCGCGAGAGTGACTCGCTCGAGTCGTCTCGTAAGAGATGGAGCGTACGCGGGTAGGCTGCTCGAGGCGTCCAGTAATGGCCGTCCTAGAGGAATGACCGTCGCCGCACGGGAAGCGATTCACGTGCGGAACAGAACTCGGCTTACAGAGACGTCGACCAGATCCTCCCGTGCTTGCACGGGGGGATTTGTTTTTGTCTGACGACTCGCGCTTCACGCGATGGACGATGCCCGGCTTTCGAGCATCGAGAACGAAGTCGACGCGCGCTCGTAGCGAACGTTCGCCGACTCAGGCTGAGAAGGACGAGCCGCAGCCGCAGGTGCCCTTGACGTTGGGGTTGTTGAACTTGAAGCCCGCGCCGTGCGCGCCTTCGACGTAGTCGATCTCGGTGTCTTCGAGGTACTGGAACGAGAGCGGATCGACGAAGAGCTTCACGCCGTTCGACTCGAACTCTTCGTCCATCGCACCGACCTTGTCCTCGAAGTAGAGGTCGTACGAGAAGCCAGCGCATCCGCCGCCGACGACGCGAAGGCGGAGGCCTTGCCCGTCGAGGCTCTCGGAGGTGGCGATGTCTTTGACTTTGGCGGCGGCTTTTTCGGTGATGGTAATCATGCGTCTCTCCTGCCGAATATAGGACCGGCGGTCGGCGCGCGCCAGCCCCTTGGAATCCGAGCCATTTTTCGGGTGTGGAGCGAGGGCGCGCTTGGGCTAGCCGTCAGTCTAGCTAGCTAGCCGGCCCGCTGGCCGTTAATGCCGTTTCGAAACCAGCGCGACGGCGCCATCCTCGCACGCGAGGACGAACCCGGGCTCGGTCGCGTCGCCGATCGGCGCGATGCCGAGGACGTCCGCGCCGTGCGTTTTGCAGAGCGCTCCGGAGAGGTGAGCGACGGCGTCCTTCGGGCCGACGACACCGACGTCGTCTTCGACGGCGAAGGCGACGTTGCCGCTCTTGTCGACGACGAGCGGACAGTGGCTCCCGACCGTAGGCGACCCGACGCCACCGTCGACGAGCATGGGCAACGGGGACGCGGCGAGCGGCGTCTGCGTCATCTCGCCCGCGCGGTCGAAGCCGAGGAGGAACGCGCCGCGGAGGCCCTTGGCGAGGACGAGCGCCGACGTGCCACGCATCGCGACCGGGCCGAGGAAGAGAAACCCTGACGACGAGGCGCGCGGCGCGGCGACCCCTTTCGTGAGGTCGAGCGACATCACACGCGCGCCTTCGACGACGGCGAGCATCGTGTCGTCGTCGGCGAGCGTGGCGCCACCGATCGCGCGTGCGCCGAAGTTCCCGACGCGCTCGACGTCGTGGCCGGGCGTCCACGCGTAGACGATGCCGGTCTCGGCGACAGCGAGCACGCGACCACGGCTCGCGAGGAGCGCGCCTTCGATCGCCTCCGGGAAGAGGCCGCGCGCGCGCACACCGCCCGCGGAGTCGAGGAGCGTGAGCTCGGTGCCTCGACCGACGACGACGCCGCCGTCGCCCATCGGAAGAGGAGCGAGGTCACCGTGAGGAGGGTCGCCACCGAGCTTCGTGCGGAAGACGACGCCCGTCTTCGCGACGCCGATCGCCACGCCGCTCGCGCGCGCGACGACGACGATGGTCCCGTTGGCGAGCGCGGCGGGCGGGCCACACACGTCCGAGCCGGTCGAGACCTTGGCGACGTCGCTGCCGTCACCGGCGTCGAGGAACGCGATGTCACCCCGGCCGGCGACGAGCACGACGTTACGGCCGACCACGAGCGGGGCGTGAAGAACCGCTTCGCCGAGGCTGTGATGCCAGCGGAACTGGAGGTCACCGACCGGCAACGGAGCCGGCGATACGCCGCTCCGATGCGCGTCGAAGCGCTCCATCGGCAAGGGGCCCGCAGGCGCACCGACGACGAACGAGGCCGCACGCTTCGGATCGAAATCTTGCGCGAACGCGAGCGCCGGTGCGAGCGCGCCGAACGCGAGCGCCCACGCGAGCACCCGTCGGCGCGTCACGGGTTGTCGAGCCCCTTCAAGACGAAGTCGGCCTCGATCTCGGGGACGACCCTGCCTTGCTGCTTCTCTTTTGCCGCGCCGGCCACGTGGCCGTAGACGCGCAGCGGGTCGCCGCCTTTGAGCTGCAGCTCGGCGCCATGGACGACGCGCACGACGCACGGCCCATGGGCGCAGCCGTTCTTGTCGTCCATTACGAACACGGTCTGGTGGTTCTGGACGCGAGCCTCGAGGACCGTGCCTGCGGCCACAATCTCTTGCCCGGCGCTCGCGACAGGGTCGCTCGCGATCGCGTCGAAGCCGAGGGTCGCGCGGGCTGAAAAGGCCTTCGCTTCGACAGGGAGGCTGTCAACTTTCCGCACGTCGACGACGACGAGGCGCGGGGCCATGTTGGGCGCGCTTGCGCGGACGACGACGCGCGTCGCCGTGGCGGCTGACGTCAGCGTGTCACCGAAGAACCCGTTCGCGCCGACAGGCAATACGCGTCCGTTCGCGGTCACGACCGCGCCTTTGGGGATCGTGCGTCCGGCGACGAAGAAGCTCCCCGTGTCGACGACCGCGTGAGGCATCGGCGCGTCGACGCGGAGCGGTGGGATGGGCGCGCTCGCCGAGACCGAGCCTTCGTGCGTCGACATTTTGCCGGCGGCGTCGCGCGCGGTGATGACGTATGGGATCTTCTTTTCGAGCTGCTTGCTTTCGTCGGCAGGCCCAGTGAGGTCGGCCGAGACGTCGACCGCGTGCGCGCCGTTGCCTTGGGCGTCGAGCTCGACGACCGCGCCGTCGACTGTGACCGAGGCGCCGGGCGCAGCTTGCACGCGGACGGTGAGCGCGGGCGAATCGGAGTCGAGCGTGGAGAGGTCGGCCTGGACGCGATAGCTGATTGGAACGACGGCGTGGACGACCTCGTCGCGGCCGACGCCGGGTCGGTCGAGCGACAGGTCGAGCGGGTTTTCGCCCGTCTTCAGCGGTGAGGCAAGCTTCACGTCGGCCGCTTTGTCCTTGAAGGCGGCGCGGGCCGACCCGACCGTCACCGTGGTGCCGTCCGGACAGCTCTCGCAGGTGAGATGGAGCTCGTCGTCGCCTAGCGGTCCGAGCCGCGGTTGCACGAGGACGGGCGGCGCCTGCCTCCAAAAAAACAGCGCGACGCCGCCGGTCACGACGACCACGATGCCGATCACACCTGCGACGATCGCGAGCGGAAAGCCCTTTTTTTGAGGCGCTTGACGCGCCGCCGGGACGGCCTCGAGCCGGAGCGGCGCCGGCGCCGGAACGATCGGCGGAAGCACGGGCATCGGCCTCGGCGGGCCCGAGGACGCGAGCGGCGGGCTCGAATGCGTCGGGGCCACGCCCGGAATCGCGACGCCGAGCATCGTGTGGACATTGCCGCGCGGGTCACGCGGGTCGACCGCGGCCTGCGGCGGGCTCGACTGCGTCGGCGCGATGCCAGGGATTGCCACGCCGAGCAGCGTGCGCTTGTCGTCCGCGACCGGCGCCAGGGAGGGTGAGGGATTGGGCGCCGGGGAGAGATCCGCGGCGGGCATTCCGATCATGGTCGCGAGCCCGCGGCGGTCGGCGCTTCGGTGCGGTGCCGCCGAACCTTGCGTCGGGGGCGCTGACGGCGTGGTCAGCCCGGCGGCCGGGATGCCGATCATCGTGCCGACGGTCGGACGCTGCGCCGCCGAGGTCGAGCCTTGCGCCGCGCCAACGGGCGCGGTGGCGCCGCATCGACCGCAGAACCCGACGCCGTCCGGAATGGCGGTTCCGCATTGAGCGCACGCACGAGCCATGACGGCGCCGAGTCTACATCAAGAGCGACGTGGCCGATGGCGGCGTATCGTGTAGGAGAAGGGCGTGCGGGTGTACGTCCTGTCGAGCGGGTCGAGCGGCAACGCGGCGATCGTAGAAGCCGAGGGCACTCGCATCCTCCTCGACGCCGGGATCGGTCCGAAAAAGGCGGTCGTGGCGATGCGCGCGCTCGGCGGCGACATCTATCCACGCGGCTTCGACGCGATCATCGTCACCCATCACCACGGCGATCACGCTGCTCACCTCGAGCCCCACGCGCGGGCATCGGGCGCGCCCGTCTACCTGCACGCAGGGGTCGAAGCGCCACGCGTACGTCGCCGCTTCGAGGTCTGCGAATTCCACGCCGGCGGCTCGTTTAAGGTGGGACCGCTCGTCGTACGAACCCTCCCGCTTTCGCACGACGCTCCGCAAATTGCCGTCTCGATCGCCTCGAGCTCGCGCCGCTTCGGAATCGCCACGGATCTTGGTTACGCCCCACGTCCCGTTGTCGATTTCCTCGGCGCGTGCGACGTCGTCATGCTCGAGTCGAACTATTGCGAGCGTTTGCTCGATGCCGGCCCGTATCCGCCGCGCTTAAAACGGCGCGTCGCCGGTGATCTTGGGCATCTATCGAACGACCAGGCCGCCGAGATTGCGCTGGCGCTTTCACGGCAGCGCGTCGCCCGCCTCTACTTGTGTCATCTGTCACGCTCGAACAACTCCCCGGCCCGTGCGCTCCAGGCCGTCCGTGAGCGTGCCGGCGCCCTGCCGGTCGAGGTCGTGCCTCACGGAACGCCGCTTTTGGTCGACGTCGTGGCGAGCGGGCGGGCCCAGCAGCTGACCTTGGCATTTTGAGACCCTCTGCTTTTGAGGTAAAGGAACGCTCGTCATGACCGAAGAACGCATCGTCCACTGCCGCAAGCTGAAGAGAGATCTTCCGGGTCTCAACCGCGAGCCGTATCGAAACGAGCTCGGTCGCCGCCTCTACGAAGAGGTGTCGCAAAACGCGCGGGACATGGAAGCGTCGAAGTGACTTTGGCCTCGACCCCGAACGAGAAGAGAAGTCGATGACTCAAGAGCTTGTGCTGGGTTTCGAAGGGTATTCGTATCCGGATCTGTTTGCACCGGAGCGCCTCGCCGCGCTGGCGAACGAGTTCGAAAAATGGTTTCTCGCTCGCGCGCCGGAAGCGCACGCGCAGTTCGCCGCCTACCGCAAGGTGAAGGGCGAAGGGATGAAGCCCGAAGACGTGAGCGAGGCGCTGATCGCGGCCGCACCACACGTGAGCTCGTTCGTCGGAAAGCTGTTCGGGGTGGAGGCGGAGCTCGCGAAGATCCACGCCGCCACGCACGAGCGCAAGCCGCTCTGGTCATTCAAGCGTGACTTTGCCAAAAAGCGCGTGCTCTCGAAGGAGCCGGGTAAGGCGTGGGCCGCGCTTGGAAAGACGTCGGGAGACGCGCAGCGGGTCGCCGACGCGGCGATGCTGGCCTCGGGATCGAGCCATGGGCAAGACGAAGAGCTCCTGGTCGCGTGCGCCGTTCTCGCGATCTGGGAGGTCGACGACATCGCGCGCAAGGTGAAGAAGGCAGGCGGCGCTCAGTGGTCGGACGAGCTCGCGACGCGCGGCAAAAAAATCGCGGCGGCCGTCCGCGCGACCGGCGTGCTGGACGACGCCGCGTTCGAGGACGTCGTCGCCAAGTCGCTCGACGCGATCGAGGCCCACTTGGCGAATCGCTACGCGACCCCGGGTGATCCGCTCCGCACGTGGGCGACGTTCCATCAGCCGCACGTGCTCGACTACGACAAGCTCGTGCAGCTCCGGCGGCCGAGCTCGGAGATCCCCGAGATGTTCGTCGGCCCCGACCACGACCGCCGCGAGCGCGGTGAGGTCTCGGCCTTCCAGCTCACCGACCGTCGCGTGGGCGCTCGCGGCGCCGAGGATCAGATCGACTACTGCATCCTTTGCCACAACCGCGACAAGGACAGCTGCTCGAAAGGGCTCCTCGACGCGAAAACGAAAGAGGTGAAGAAGAACCCTCTCGGCGTCTCGCTCGATGGCTGCCCGCTCGAAGAGAAGATCAGCGAGATGCACACCGTGCGCGGGGAGGGCGATCCGCTCGGAGCGCTCGCCATCATCATCGTCGACAACCCGATGTGCGCGGGCACCGGTCACCGCATCTGCAACGACTGCATGAAGTCCTGCATCTTCCAGAAGCAGGACCCGGTGAACATCCCCGAGGTCGAGACGCGTGTGTTGACCGAGGTCCTCGAGCTACCGTGGGGGCTGGAGATTTACGGCTTCCTCACGCGTTGGAATCCGCTGAACGTCCAGCGCCCCTACGCCTTGCCGTACAACGGCAAGAACGTCCTCGTCGTCGGCCTCGGTCCGGCCGGCTACACGCTCGCCCATCACCTGGCGTGCGAGGGCTTCGGCGTCGTGGCGGTCGACGGTCTCAAGGTCGAGCCGCTGCCGGTGACGCTCGTCGGCGACGAAGCGACCCCGCCGCTCCCGGTCTACGACTTCAACCAGCTCCACACCGAGCTCGACGAGCGCATCCTCCTCGGCTTCGGCGGCGTGAGCGAATACGGAATCACCGTCCGCTGGGACAAGAACTTCCTCACCGTCGTCTACGTCACGATCGCCCGCAACGCGCTCGTCAGGCTCTTCGGCGGTGTCCGCTTCGGCGGCACGCTCACGCTCGAAGACGCCTGGGGCCTCGGGTTCGACCACGTTGCCCTCGCGGCCGGCGCCGGTAAGCCGACCATCATCGAGATGAAGAACAACCTCACTCGCGGCGTCCGCAAGGCGAGCGATTTCTTGATGGCTCTGCAGCTCACGGGAGCCTACAAAAAAAGCTCGATCGCGAATCTGCAGGTCTCGCTCCCCGCGATCGTCATCGGCGGTGGCCTCACCGCGATCGACACCGCGACCGAGCTCCTCGCTTACTACGTCGTCCAGATCGAGAAGACGGCTGAGCGCTTCGACGTGCTCGAGAGCGAGAAGGGCCCGGGCGAGCTCCGGGCGATGTTCGACGAGGAAGAGTGGGAGATACTGCAGCGTCACCTCGCCCACGCGAAGGAGCTCGCCGCCGAGCGTGAGCGGGCCAAGCTCGAGAAGCGCCCGGCGCGCATCCAACCTCTGCTCGACTCGTGGGGCGGCGTCTCGCTCGTCTACCGCAAGCGACTCCAGGACTCGCCGGCGTATCGCCTCAACCACGAAGAAGTCGGCAAGAGCCTCGAAGAAGGCGTGCACTAT
>CAJDWT010000085.1_pt1 | contig 14217 bp, 8 predicted proteins | sample 7391671 | NCBI WGS metagenome assembly CAJDWT01 (sample SAMEA7055729, study PRJEB34461) | soil metagenome | biome: terrestrial ecosystem; feature: Peninsula; material: soil | place: Antarctica | collected 2016
GAGGAGACCGACCTCTATCGCCTCGAAGGCAACCGCCTCTACTACTTGAACTCGTACCGCGGCCTCATGGTCTTCGACGTCACGAACGTCGATCAGCCCAAGCTCCTTGGCCGCAGCGCGATCTTCGGGACGCCGATCGACATGATCGTCCGCAACGGCGTCGCAACCGTCGTCATCAGCGACTGGTACGGAACGATGACCGACGGGACGCCGTTCCACGGCTCGATCGTCCGCGGTCTCGACGCGAACGATCCGGCCCACATCAAGAATCTCGGCGATGCGTATCTCGGCGGCAGCGTCACCGACACCCGCGTCGTCGGCAACGTTCTCTATGCGGTCAGCGAGGACTACGGTTGGTACTACGGTGCGTGGGACGGCTACTACAACGGTGGCGGCGTCGCCACCGATGGCGTCAGCGCGGGCTACGGCGGCTCGGGTGGCCAAAAGGTCGTCGTCTCGAGCGTCAGCTTCGGAAACGGCCAAATCAAGCAGACGGGCTACCAGGAGTTCTCGGGCTACAGCGCGATCTTCAACGTCACCCCGAATTCGATCATGCTCGCGCACGACATCCCGCAGGATGCGACCGCCAGCTACAGCCAACCGTCGGGCGTCTCCGAGCTCCAGTACGTCGACATCAGCGACCCGAACGGCGCGATTCGCCTCCGCGGCAAGGTGCAGGCGCAGGGAAGCGTGCAGGGTTGGGGCGCCGACAACGGCCGTTGGAACGTCGACTTTGCCGACGGCAAGACGGCGCATCTCTTGGCCTGCCAGGGCACGTACTGCGGCAACGGCAACGGCTACACGCTGACGACCGCCGACTTCACGAACCCCGACGCCCCCACGGTCTCGAGCTCGCTCGGCATCGCCGGGAGCGCTTGGAACGTCGCGACGCGCTTTGACGGCAACCGCATGTACCTGTCACCGGGCGACGGCTACTACGACCCCTCGGCCAACGGCACGCCGCTCCAGGTCTACGACCTCACGAACCCGGCGGCGCCTACGCTCGCGGGCAGCACGAAGCTCTCTGGCAACGTCTGGCTCCTCATGCCGAACGGCGACCGTCTCTTCGCGCTCGGTAGCGACACGGCCTCGGACTACTCGAGCACGCAGGTCTCGCTCCACTACTTCGACGTGACCAACCCGGCGACGGTCTCCGAGATCGGCAGCCCGGCGAAGTTCGGCAACGGCTGGGCGTGGACGCCGGCGGCCGGCACGTTCAAGGCCTTCATCAAGGACGACACGAAGGGCCTCGTCGTCCTGCCGTTCAGCGGCTGGGACTACAACAGCTACGCCTACAACAACGGCGTGCAGCTCATCTCGTACTCTCCGACGTCGATCTCGACGGCCGGCGCTGCGCACACCCACGGCTGGGTCGAGCGCGGCATCTTCGTCAACGGCCGCATCATCTCGCTCTCGGATCTCTCGCTCTCGGTCGTCGACTACACCGACAAGATGAACCCGAAGGTCGTCACCGAGCTCACGCTCGCGCGCAACGTCGTCAGCGCGAAGCCGAACGGTCAGACCATCGCGGAGCTCTCGAGCGACTGGTGGGAGAACGACACCACGAGCTCCGAGCTCCGCATCCTGCCGACCGCGAATGCGAACGAGACCGCCGACACGCAAGACGCGATCACCACCAAGATCGACGGCGTCGACGCGCGCTCGTTCAACAACGGTGCCCTCTCGTACGTCGTCACGACGGTGCAGCAGCAGGTCGACTGCGGTAGCAGCGGCTACGATTATCCGGGCAAAAACGGCAAGTGCAGCGCGTTCGTGCCTCAGGTGCAGGTCGTCGACACGTCGAACGGCGGCGCCGCGCTCAAGGGGAAGATCACGCTCCCGACCGAAGAGAACAGCTACTCCTACTGGGGTTGGGGTTGGGGTGGATACTGGTACTACGATTGGTACAACGGCTCGGACACGCTCCAGGTCGGTACCGATGTCCTCGCGTTCCGTCGTTGGTTCCCGGTCTACGACGGCTCGGGCAAATGGCACGCGGACCAGAAGCTCTACATCGTCGACCTCTCGAACCCGGACGCCCCGGCACTCTCCTCGACGCTTATCACCCAGGACGACACGAGCTGGTGGGGCAACATGAGGGCGATCGGCAACACGCTCTACACGAGCCACTACGAGTGGGTCGTCTACCCGAGCGAGACGTTCCCGAACGGCGTGGTCCGCTACTATCTCGACCGCATCGACTTGAGCGACCGCGCGCATCCGAAGGTCGGCGCCAAGATCAACGTGCCGGGCATGCTCGTCGGCTCGTCCTCGACCGACCCGAACACCCTCTACACGATCGACTACCGCTGGGACGGTAGCGTCGCGAAGAACGACCTCGACGTCGTGAAGCTCGACGGCAACAAGGCGTACCTGCAGGGCACCGTGCGCGTCGACGGATGGGTCGGAAACGTCTTCGTCCAGAACAACACGGCGATCATGTCGGCTGAGACCTACGTCGACCCGAGCTCGGCCTCTGGTCAGAACGCCGGCCCCCGCGTGAGCCTCCACCAGATCGACATGTCCAACCCCGCTGCGCTCGTCGACCACGCGACCACGCCCGCCAAGGGCTGGGGCTGGCTCCTCGGCGTGCAGGGCGATCGCGCGATTCTCACCTCTGGATGGGGTAACAACGGCGTCGACATCTACAAGCTCCAGACCGGCCAGACGCCGACCTACGACCAGTTCGTCCGCACCAATGGCTGGTGGACCGAATCGCTCTCGCGTCAGGACGACCAGCTCTTTCTCTCGAGCGGCTACTGGGGAGTGCAGACGGTTACGTTGAATCCGTAAGACGCGATTCGAAGTCACAAAACACGAACAGCGACTGCCTCGATGGCGGTCGCTGTTTCGTTTTGTGGAACGCGAAGAAAGGGACGAAAAGTACGGAAGAGAAGAGCTTCAGCGATCAGAGCGTCGGCGAGGCTTTGTCGACGGCGTTCTTGAGATCGGTCCAGGCCTTGTCGGCCTTCGCCTTCGCGTCGTCCCAGGTCGTAGCCGTCGCCGATTCGACGTTCTGCATCGCGGCGACGTACGCGGTGCGCTTCGCTTGGATGTCCGTGAGGCCATTGTCGATCGTGGTCTTCGCCGAGCCCTTTGCCGTGTGCTCTTTCGCGTTCAGCTTATCGACGTTCTTGTCGAGATCGATGAGGCTCGTCTCCTGGTCGTGCCGGTAGCTCTCGCGCGTCTTCATGAAGTCGGCGTTGGCTTCGGCGATCTTCTTGTCGGCTTCGACGGTAGCATTCGTGATCGTCGTCGACGCTTTGTCTTGAGCGTTCTGGACCTTCTCATTCGCAGTCGCCTGCGCCTGATTCACCTTGTCCTGATCCTGCTGGGCGGTCTTGTCGCACGCCATCACGCCGAGACCCAACAGAAGCGAAGTTGCAGCCAAGCTCATCGATCGGTTCATGTGTTTCCTCCGGACCGGGCCCTCAGCAATGCGCGTGCCGCACGTGGTCCGAAGGAACGAAAGCCACCGTAAATGAAGCTGAATTGACCGATTCCGATGACTCGACACCGACGCTGAGCCTCGTGGCCTTCTGCCACGCTTGCGCGGGTTGAGCGCCAATCGAGCTGCAGGTTCGTCTCAGGTTCGTTCGGACGTTTCGAGCAAAGCGACGCCTTCGCGCACCTTCGTGAGCAGGCGCGTGAGCGTTTCCTTTTCCGCGCTCGAGAGGTGCGTGAGGGTCTTCGAGAGCCGCGCGTAGTGCTCCGGCATCGTCGACTCGAGCATCGTGAGACCTTGCTCGGTGAGGCGGATGTCGATCATACGGCGATCGTCTTGCCGCGGGACGCGCGCGACGAGCCCTTCCTTTTCGAGCCCGTCGAGCAAACCGGTGATCGTCGCGCGGCTGACCGCAGCCTTCTCCGCCAAGTCAGCCGGCGTCGCCGGATGGCCGCCGTCGAGCTGGATGCGACGGAGCATCATCAAGATGAAGAAACGACCGTCGGAGAGCCCGTACTTGGCGAAGTGTGTCTCCTTCATTCGTCCGAGATCGCGGCCGGCGGCAAGGAGGGAGAGGAGGACCAAGACGTCGGCCGGGTCGCCGGAGCCGAAGCGAGCAGCATCCTCCTTCAGGACCTCGTACTTGGGGAGATCGCGCGGAACGAGGCAGCTCGTGTCGCTTGCGTTTCGCTTCGGCGTCTTCGTCATCAGTGTGCTCCTGCCATCGGTCCGCCACGCGGCTTTGCCAAGAGGAAGACCAAGCCGAGTGACATCGCGAAGGCGACGGCGAGCTCGAGAAACCCTTGGTTGAACGCGCCGATCAGAGCTTGGAGCTGCACTCGCATATTGACCAGGGTGAGCGCGCCGAACGTCGGATCGTACATGCCCGCCGCCGGTCCGAATTGCGCCGATTTCAAGGCCTCCTGCGTGAGCGGATTGTAGACGTCGACATGTGCGGCGAGATCGGTCGCTACTTGCTTGGTGTGGCCCGTCAGCGCGGTCGCCATCCAGGCGGTGCCGATCGTACCGCCGAGCTCACGGGTGAGGTTGAAGAGACCGGCCGCGCCACCGCGCTTCTGCGGCGCGAGGTCGGAGAGCGCGACGACGCTCAGCGGGACGAAGCACAGCGAGAGCCCTACGGCACGGAAGAAGATCGGCAGGATCATCGCGTGGGTGTCGGCCGTCTCGTTCAAGGTCCCGTTCAGCCAGAGGCTGAAGACGTTGAGCGCGACGCCAAGGAAGATCATCCAGCGCGAGTCGATCTTGCCGACCAGGCGTCCGACGATCGGCATCATGAAGAGTTGGATCCAGCTCCCTTCCAAGAAGAGCAGACCGATGTCGAAGGCGCGGTAGTGCATGACCGAGCCGCAATAGAGGGAAAACAGGAACGACCCGCCGAAGAGCGCCGTGCCGATGAGAAAGTTCAGCGCGGTGGATGCCGTGTAGCTGATGTTGGCAAACACGCTAAAATCGACGACCGGGTACTTCGTCTCGAGCTCGTGGACGACGAACGTGACGAGGCAGACGGTGGCAGTGACGGCGAGGGTGGCGATGAGCGGGCTCTCGAGCCAGCCGTTGCGATTGCCCTCTTCGAGGACGTATTGGAGACACACCATCCCGACCGCGAGGAGCGCGATGCCGATCTTGTCGATCGGATCGTCGGACGGCACGAAGCCCGGCTCCTCGATATAGGTGTAGGCGATGGACGCGGCGGCGATGCCGAAGGGGACGTTGACGTAGAAGATCCAGTGCCAGCTCGCGACGTCGGTGAGATAGCCGCCGAGCGTGGGACCGAGGAGCGGGCCGGTGACGGCGCCGAGGCCGAAGAGCGCGCCGGCCATACCGTGCTCTTTGGCGGGATAGCGCGCGAAGAGGATCGCCTGCGAGGTCGGGATGATCGCGCCGCCGCCGATCCCTTGGAGGACCCGAAAGAACACGAGCGATGGCAGGTTCCACGCGAGCCCACAGAGCGCGCTCGCCAAGGTGAAGATGACGATCGAGCCGGCGAAGTAGAGCTTGAAACCGAACTTACGCTGGAGCCAACCCGAGATCGGGATGACGGTGACGTTCGCCATCGCATACCCGGTCGAGACCCACGCGATCTCGTCGAGCGGCGTGCCGAATGACGCGCGGATGTCGGAGAGCGCGACGTTGACGATCGAGATGTCCAAAACGGCCATGAGCGCTGCGCCCATGGTCGCTGCCGTGATCCAGAACTTGGACCCGGTGATATGCCCGCCGCTGCCGGCCATTGGCGCGGCCTACTTTCCGACTCGGGTATCGACCGTGGTGTTGGCGCTCATGCCGGGGCGGAGAACGACGCCGCTGTCTCCGTCGAGGCGGATCAAGACCGGAACGCGCTGCACGACCTTGATGAAGTTGCCGCTCGCGTTGTCAGGCGGCAAGAGCGAGAAGCGCGAGCCAGTGCCGCTCGCGATGCTGTCGACGTGCCCTTTGAAATGGCGGCGGCCGAACGCGTCGATCGTGAGGTCGACCGGCTGGCCGGGCTTCATGTCGGCGAGCTGGTCTTCTTTGTAGTTGGCGACGATCCATGTGTCATCGAGGGGGACAATGGCCATGAGAGGGCGGCTCGGATCGACCATCTGACCGAGCTCCACCGTGCGTCGCGCGATCTGGCCCTTTCGTTGGGCTTTGATGAGCGTGTACGAGAGATTGAGCTCGGCCTGGTGGACCGCCGTTTCACTCTGCGCGACCCGGGCGTCCATGAGCGCGAGGTTGGCGCGTGCGACCGAGACCTGCTGCGTGAGCGTGTCGGCAGCGGCGACGCGGCCTTGGGCGAGCGCGACGCCGCCGCTCGACCCCTGCGTGCTCGCCTGCGAGCTCACGAGGCGGGCCTTCGACTGCGCGAGCTGCGCGTTCGCTTGATCCGAATCGGCCTGCGCCTTGTCGAGCTCGGCTTGGGACAGCGCGCCGGTCGACTGCAGGCTCTTCACGCGCGTCAGCTCGGTCTGCGCGAGCTTCACGCGGGCCTGCGCCGAGTCGATGTCCGCCTGCGACTGCACGACCGCCGCGGCCGACGTGTTAACGCCCGACGCCGCTTGGGCGAGCCCGCCCTTGGCCTGGCGAAGGTTTGCGCTCGACGTCTTCTCGGTGAGGTCGAGGTTCGCCTGCGCGTTGTCACGCTGCGCCTCCGCGGCGGCGAGGTCGGCCTTCGCCGCGTCGAGATGCACTTGGTAGTCGGTCGGGTCGAGCTGTACGAGCGGCGTGCCTTCTTCGACGAGTTGATTGTCGGCGATGAGCACCTTCGCGACCTGACCTTGGATGCGCGACGAGACGCTTAGGACGCGACCTTCGACCTGCGCGTCGTCGGTCGACTCCCGGCCGTGGGTGAGCACGTACGTGATGCCGACGATTACCGCGACGAGCCCGAGCAGACCGACAAAAACGCGACGTGCCTTCGACGGCTTCTTGACCGGTGCCTGCACTGCCTGCACCTCCGCTGCTACTGCCGCCTGTTGAAGCTCCTGTGTCGCCGTCGTCATCCACTCATCTCCTCGAGACTGCCCGTTCACACCCAGGCCGATCCCGGACCCAGGCCATCATCCAAAAACGGCACGATGGCAGAATCCTTCGCCGGCATATAGTGAGGCGCCTAACGAATGCGTCAAGGGTGCCTCGAATAAAATATTTGTCCGTAAGTACGGGTCCTTAGCTCGGCTCGTTGAGCTTTTTTTCTTTGGCTTCGACGGCTTCACCGAAGAGCTGGCCGTACTGGGCGGCGCTGGCAACCGAGAAGACGAGCGACAAATAGATGAGGGCGCGGCCGACGTGCACGAGATCGACGATTCCGAGGTCGATGCCGAGGTAATCGAGGCGATACGGGTAGCCGACGACGAGCGCGATGATGCCGGTCATCTGCAGCGCCGTTTTGATTTTGCCGTCGCCGCCCGCGGCGATGATGACGCCTTCGCTCGCGGCAATGCTGCGGAGGCCCGTGACGGCCATCTCTCGTGAGAGGAGCAGCACGACGATCCAGCCTTGGATCCGACCCATCGGGACCATCCACACGAGGCCGGCCATGACGATCAGCTTGTCGGCGAGCGGGTCGAGGAACTTTCCGAGGACCGAGACGACGCCGAGCTTCCGAGCGAGGAAGCCGTCGAGCGCGTCGGTGATCGCGGCGACGGTATAGATGAGCGCGGCCCAAAAGCAGCTCTTCGGCGTGTCCTGGTTCAAAAACCAGAGGAAGACCGGGATCATGACGACCCGAGCCATCGTCAAGAGGTTGGGGATGTTGAGCGCGTCCTCGGCGAGGGTGCGGCGACGCTGCGCGCGGAGTGCTTTGTCGATCGGAGGTTTGCCCGTGACGTTCATCGACCGACCTACTTTCCGATCAAAAAGACGGTGCCGTCGCCGGAGAAGCCGAGGAGCCCGCGCTGGCCCGCTGGCGCTTCGGCGACCGGAACGGCACGCGGGAGGATGCGCCCCATCCAACCGACGACCGACTGCGCGCGCACGGTCGCGGGGTGGGAGCCGGTCACCTCCAGCGAACGGAGGCGCTCGATGACGTCGAACGCGACGGGGCCGGAGCCGCGGAGCTGCACCATCGCGAGCGGCTCTTCGTCGGTGCGCGGCAAACGACCATTTTCATACGAGAGCGCGAGGTCGAAGACGAGAAGCGTATCCTCACGGATGAAGAAAACGTCGTCGCGCAGGGTGCAGACGTTGAGCTGTCGACCCGGGCGCGGGCCGAAGATGAGATCACCTTCACCGCGCACCTTCGAGAGCGGAGTCGCGATGCCGCCCAACGTCTCGGAGGAGGAGGAGCCGCGCCCGCGGCGCTCGAGAATGGAGGACTGGAACGTGCCCGTGTACGCGCGCAACGCGTCGAAGCGCGCCGCGAACTCCTCGGCCGGCTGCTCGGTCGCCGTGCCGGACGATGGCGGCGTGGTCGAGACATTCGAGAGCGCGGAGCGCAGGCGCAAGACGAGCAGACCGCTCGAATCAATCACGACCGAGTCGCCCATCGGTGCGCGAGCTCCGATCCGAACGCCGCGCGCGAGCTCCGAGAGCATCGGGATTTCGGCGGTCGGTGGCTGGGCGGTGGTGCGCAGCATGCGCGGGCCGGCCGGCGCGGTCGCCGCGTTCGTGAAGATCGGCGACTCGATATTGGGCGACATGAGGAGCGAGACGCCGAGCTTCGACTCGATCCGCGCGGCCTCGGCCGATGCGGTCGGCGGCGCCGTCACCGCAGGCCCGTGGACCGAGCGCGGCGGAGGGTCGGAAGGACGCGTCGCGCGCACCTCCTTACCCGGCTCGACCGCGCGCCATGTGCCCGTTTCGATGCGGCGACTGGTCGCCGGCTCCGCGAGCGCGAACGAGAGCTCACCGGCGTCGAGCTCTTGGAAGGCCTCCGCGGCCGCGGCGCGCACGTCGATGCCTTCTTGCGGATCGACATCGACGCCGCCGAGCTGTGAGGTCCGGCGGTCGGCGATCTTCCTCGCCATCGACTCGTGACCGCCACGCGAGAACGAGGTCTCCGCTTTTTCGAGATCGCCGAGGCGCTCGTAGGCGAGGCCAAGATAGCCCCACGCGCGGCGATGATTCGGGTGGCTGCGAACGACGTCCTCGAGCTCGAAGCGCGCGGCCGAGGCCTGACCCGTCTTCAGATAACAGAGCGCGAGGTTGATCCGGAGCGAGGGCTCGTCGGGCGAGTCGTTCTTCAGCGTCTCGTAGATCTGGATCGCCCGGGGATAGAGCCCGAGCCGGAAGTACGTGACGGCGAGGAGGTCTTGTCCTTTGGGGTCACGCGGCTGGAGATGGAGCGCCTGCTCAAGCTCTTCCTTCGCCTCGTGGACACGGCTGTCTTGGAGCAGCTCGCTGCCGCGATAGAGATGGAAGAGGAAGTCTTCGCCGGCGACGTCGCGCCTGTTCTCGCTCGGTGGTGGTGCGGAAGGACGCGGGCGGAACGAGGCCGGCGCCAGCGACGTCGAAAGCGACGGCGGTGACATGCTGCCGGTGCGGATTCGGTCGTCGTCACTCATGGGCGTGCGCCTTCATCCCGAGGCCGAGGATGCTAGCACTCGCGACGATTTTACGGAAAAAGCCGCACAGCCGAGCGCGAGGACGACGAGCGCGGCGGCGACGACGGGATCGTTTTCGAGGTTCGCGCCGCCAGCTATCTTCACGTCGAAGATCGCGCCTCGACCGAGGGTCGTGGTCGCGAGGAGCCAAGCGGTGTGCGCGCCCCACGCGGCCCAGGCACCGCGATCCTGCACCCATGCTGCGGCGAACGCGACCGCGAGCGCGGCGCTCGACACGAGCTCGAACGGAGTCGCGGTTTCGTCGCCGAGCTTGGCCGCGGCGCCGCAGAGCGCGCAAATGACGAAGACGAGGGGCAGCGAAACGACCGGGCGGAATGCGCGGAGGATGAACCCGCGGAGTAGGAGCTCGTCTCTCACCGCGGCGAGCCCTGCGGCGAGCACGCCGACGCCGAACGCTGCGAAGCCAAAGTGTCCTTTGAGCATCGTGCCGCCATGGGCGAACACGGCAATGAACGCGGCGGCCGAGAGCACGACGCCGAGGAGAGCGCCGCGCCCTGCACGAACGGCGATATCACGCGAGGAGGGCTCCTTCGCGTGGGGATCAGACCACGCGATGCCGACCTTGCCTGCTATGAACTCGGCGGCGAGCGCACCGATCGAGGTCGCGCCGATCGCGTTCTGCGCGAGCACCACCCCGACGATTTGCACGGCGGTATACGCGCCGAGCGCCCAACCGACGACGCGCGAGGTCTCACGGAATTCGGCCGGTCCGAGCCTCTCTTTGCCGACGGAGCTCACGGGCATGGTGGCGCTCCGATCACGCGAAGGAGACGAGCTTGCCGTTGCCTTCGACCGTGGCGCCGGCTTGCACGTGCACTTCGCTGACTCTTCCGGCGGCCTTCGCCTTGATCTCGTTCTCCATCTTCATCGCCTCGACGACGACGAGAGGATCACCGGGCTGCACTTCGTCGCCCGGCTTGACCATGACCTTGACGATGCGGCCGGGCATAGGTGAGCGGACGGTCTGGTCCTTCGTGCCGCCGCCACCGCGCTTTGCCGCTTCGGCGGCGCGCTCGCGCTCACTGACGACGTGCACGTACGAGCGATGCCCGGAGGCGACCACGCCGACGACCGGGGGCGTGCCTTCGACCGTCAAGTCGACGATCTTACCGCCGACATTGACCGAGAGCGTGCCTCCGAGATCGACGAGGTCGACCAACACCTGCTTGCCGCTGACCTTCACGTCGAGCGAGCCATTCGGAAGCTCGGAGACGTCGACCTCGATCGGCTTGGCGGCTTCGTCGTTCGGCGTCAGCGAGACGTAGTAACGCATCGGCCGGGGAGCATACTCGGCCGCTACGGCGCCGTCGGAAAGAAATCGCAGTCTTGGGCCGCGAGGCAACGGTGCGACGCGGGGTGACTGAGGAAGTAGACGTCGGTGCCGTTCGTCATCATGAAGCGCGCGATGAGCTGGTCGTAGTAGGTCGCGTCGTCGAACGCCTTGCACGGGTCGCCGATCGTCCAGACGTGCTGCCCTTGCGGGTTCACGTAGGCGCCGACGACCCCGACCATCGGCGCCGCCGTGGGCACGTATGCGCTCACGTCAGAGGCGAACGGCGCGCCTTGCATCCGTGGCTGCCAGCTCCGGTCGAGCGAAGCGATGTCGCTGCCGCGCTCGGTCGCGAGACGCGCGAGCCGGAGCGGTACGGCAAGATGTTGCTGGTCGTATTTGTCGGCTCCTTCGGCGAGCCAGTCGGCGTCGAAGAGCGTCGTCTTGCACGCCGCTGCGCTCATCCCCGGATTCGGATCGCAGTCGGTCCCGCCCGCATAGTTCGCGGTGCAGGCCGGCCCCGCTGGGGCGCGCGCGAGCCGAGAAACACCCTCGATTTGATGATTTCGAACGAGCGTCTGATCGGGTGTGACGTTGCCGAGCGACGCGTAGAGCTCTTGCGGCGTCGCATATGGCGCGTAGTCCGGCATCGTCGTCGCAGCTGCGGGCGGCAAGAATGGAAGCGCGCCGAGCGCCCGCGCGAACGCGTAGCCGGTCGCGATGTTCACGAAGCCGTCGCCGACGGTGTAGCTCGTCAGCATCGGACGGGGCGGCATCGGCGTGCCGTCCGGCCCGGGCATCGCCCTCATCATGTAGAAGGGCGCGTACGAGATCGGATCGGCCGGGTCGAGCGCGGCCTGCGTCAGGTTCAGGAGCTGCCGAATCTCGGGCGAGTTGCGCTGGAGCCCGAGGCCCGCTTGCGGAGCGACGAGCGGCGAGCCCACCGCATAGAAGTGATCGCGATATTGCGCGCAGCCGGCATCGGCGGCGCACGTCGCGTTCGAATCGCCGACCGGCATCGACTGGGGCGCGGCCTGCTCCCACGTCGACACGATCCGCCCGGCCAGCGCGTCGGCCCTCACGTTACAGGTCTTGTACGAATCGACCGCGTCGGCGGCGCCGAAGACTTGGAACGCGATCGCGTCGCCAGCGTCAGCGGGGACGGGGATCCGGAAGGTGCCGCCCTCGCCGGTCCGCGCGCAGCGGAGCTCACCGTTCATCTGGTTGGCGAGGAGCACCGTCTGGTTCTCCTGCAGCTCGTCGGAATTCAGACACGCGACCTCGATCTCCTTCGAGCCTTGGAGATCATTCACGACGAGGCGGATCGAGCGCTGGTCGCCCGTGCAATGGGTCTGCTTGCCGGTCGCGTCGGCCGGGCGTGACGACGCCGGCACGCTCACGAGGATCGGCGTCAAGATCTGCTCGTCGACCCAGTTCACGACGCCGAGCGAGCGCTGCGCGATGCCGATGAGGCCGCCGCTACCGGAGATGGGCGTCGTGGCGGTGACGTTCGGATCGAGCGCGCCGAAGATCTGCGAAGCGATGCCACCGTAGGAGTCGCCAGCCGCGTAAATCAAGCCGTTCGGACCGCCGACGTCAGGGATGCCGTCGCCGTCGAAGTCACCGGCGAGGTCGCCCGCGCCGTCGTGGTTGGTGTCCTGCGTGCCGGGCGAGCCGAACGCGCGGAGGATCCGCGACGCGTGCATCAGGTCGACGACGCTCTGCCGCAGGTTGTCGCGCGAATGGAAGATGTGGGACGTGAAGAGGAGCCCGCCGGAGTCGACGACGCCGTCGCCGTTCAGGTCGCGCGCGCGCCCCTTCGCGAAGCCGGCGACCCACGGGACCATGCACGTCTTCGTGAAGAAGCCCTCTGCGAGCGAGAGCTTGCCGGGGTCGAGCCCGAGGCCGTGGCCCGGCATATCGATGCCGAACATCGCGAGCCCTTGCTTGGCAAAGTAGCCGGCGCGCGCGACGATCTCAGCGTCGCTCTGGCCGGTGCCGTGCGCCCACAAGACGACAGGGAAGGGCGCCATGTGGCCAGGCTTCTTCTTCGGGACAGTGAGGAAGAAGTGGCCGAGGTCGGAGCCGGTCTTGTTGACGACGCCGTTCTTGAAGTCGATCGAGAAGCGATCATCCGGATTTTCGTGATCAGGATCACCGAGAAAATAGGGCGTTTTGTAGGATCCGACGACGACGTAATCGACGTCGTCGAGCGTCGCCATGAACGCGTCGGAGGCCGCTTTGGACTGCGTGAAGAGCTGATCGACGAGGAGCTTGATCGCATCCTTGGCGTCGGCCGGATGCAAAATGTAGGGGTGAGCGGCGAACGGTGCGCACGCGGGGTTCTGCTCGTAGCCGTCAGGCTCGTCCGCGTCCTCGGCGGCGAGGCCGACAGCGCGGTACGCGATCGCGGTCGGCGGGTACATCGCGCCGAGCGAAGCGAGCGGGCCTTTGCCGTAGAGACCGTCGCGCAAGAGCCTGAGATCTTCGGTCGTCGGCGCGGTCGTGAAGCTCCACGTGAACGCGACGTGGTCGAGCGCAGTGCCGGCGAGATCGCCGAAATAATTTTTGCGCGACGCGTCCGAGAAGATGTCCTTCACACGCGCCGCGGCGTCGCGCTGGGTCGGATGGTAGATCGACGGGAACGGCGATTTGACCGGGTCGCCGCCGGCGCCGTGCAGGCGATCGGTCAAGACGACGGCGTACTCCGCCTTCTCGTCCATCGGCAAAATCGGCTGCAAAATGAGCGTGTCGGTCTGACGCTCGTACCAGCTCATCACGTCGTCGACGCCGGCGATGCCGCTGCCGGTGACATGTCCGTACGTGTTCGGGTGATCGAGCACGCCGTCGAAGTCGATGTCACGCGCAGGCGTGTAGTCGGCCTGCGTGAGCCCGGCGCCCTCTTCGTTGGTCTCGAAGAGCAGGGTGTTCGACGACGCGTGCGGATCGTTCGGGTAGTAGAGGCTCGTGTCGGCGACCGCGATCGGAAAGTCGCCATCACCAACGTCGACGAGCACCGGAACCCCTGTCGTCAGGTTCACGATGTAGACCGGATCATTCGACGTGTCGTGCCCGTCGTTCTGCATACGGGCGGCGATGTCGTCGAGATCGAGCGCGGCGCCGCGCGGATCGTCCTTCTTCCCGTGAGCGAACGCGACAGTGATCGGCGCGTGCGTCCCCCAGCCCTCCATCTCGGTGAAGCCGCCGCGCGCGTCCGACTCGAGGTGCGTCGGCGCGACCATGCTCACGTTCAGGCGAAGCCCGGTACGGCTCGACGGATCGGCGAAGGTGGCGACGTCGTTTGGCACCGGGATGTTCGGAAGCGGACGATGTGCCAGGTCGAATACGACGGTCGGGCCGTCGCCCGGCGGCGTCGAGGCGAGCGAATCCGGCGCGGTGTCGATGGCGCAGGCGGTGAGCGCGGCGAGCGCCAGAAC
>CAJDWT010000292.1_pt1 | contig 14200 bp, 10 predicted proteins | sample 7391671 | NCBI WGS metagenome assembly CAJDWT01 (sample SAMEA7055729, study PRJEB34461) | soil metagenome | biome: terrestrial ecosystem; feature: Peninsula; material: soil | place: Antarctica | collected 2016
TACCGACCTCGGCCTTGGCGAGCGCGTTCGAAACGCGTCCGCCCGCGATCGATTTGACCGTGATCGTGAAGCATCCATCTCGGCGCTCGGGCGGAGAGCTGATCGAGTAGGTGCGGGTGAGAATGCGGCCGTCGACCTCCACCCCGAGCTTCACGAACTGGCCGGCGACGTGCGTCTTCCAACCGCGACCGGGGCGCAGTGTGACCGTGACAGCCGAGCCGGCTTCGTGCGCGAGCGCTTCGACTCTCGCGTACCGGACGTGGGTCGCCGCAAGCGGGGCGATGAGCGCGATGTAGCTCGACGGTAGGAGCGGGGTGGCCGCGAGGGCGGCTACGTCGCGAATTCCGGCCCAGACCGAGCGATGGGTGGCGTTCATGGTTCCTCCGTACGGCCGAGCCATCTCCTTACGGCTCGCCAAACGATGAGACAATTATGAATGCGACAGTGCCAAGTGTCAACATCGATGGCGTCGAATTCGGCGTGATAGTGTCGCCGCTGATGATTTTGGCTCGTCCGGAAGGGGATTTGGCGGCGGCGATATGGCTCGACCTCGTGTCGCCAACGGATGAGGAGATGAAGCAGGTTCAGGCCGCGACTGGGCTCCGCGTGCCGACCAGGGACGAGATCAGCGAGATCGAGTCGTCGAGCCGCCTCTCGTTCGAGGACGGCGCGTTCTACGTGTCGATGCCGCTCATCGCGCTGGCGGAGAACGGCGAGCACGCCCTTGCTGCGGTCGGCTTCGTCCTGTCGCCGAAGGTGCTCGTCTCGGTCCGCTTCTCCAAGCATACGTCCTTCGACGACGCGCACTCGAGCTGCGCCACCCATGCGCTCAAGACCGCCGATGCTGTCTTCCTCCGCATCCTCGAGATCATCGTCGACAAGTCCGCCGACATCCTCGAGCACGCCGGCACCGAGTGCGATTCCCTCTCGCGCAGCGCGTTCCGTGCCGACACGAAGAAGGTCGAGAACAAGCTCCTCCGTACGCTCAAGCGGGTCGGCGCCGTCGCGGACCGCACGTCGCACATCCGCGACACGCTCCTCGGGATCGGTCGCGTGGCCGCGTTCATCACCGATTCTGCCTACGACGGCGCGCCGCAGGTGAGCCCGGGCCGGATGAAGGCGATCCGCGCGGACGTCGCCTCGCTCACCGACTACGAATCGCACCTCTCCGGCAAGATCCAGTTCTTGCTCGACGCGACGCTCGGCTTCATTAGCGTCGAACAGAACGAGATCGTCAAGACGCTCACGATCGCGTCGGTCGTCGGCATTCCTCCGGTTTTGATCGTGGGCGTCTACGGCATGAACTTCAAGTACATGCCGGAGCTCGAGTGGCACCTCGGCTATCCGCTCGCACTGCTCGCTGTCGTGGTGAGCGGGCTCCTGCCGCTCCTCTGGTTCAAGAAGCGCGGCTGGATGTGACTCCTCCGCGCCGGCGCGCCACCCAAGCGGCGAGCGTCGGCAGAATGAGAAGCGTGAGGAGCGTCGAGGTGACGAGGCCGCCCATCACGACGGTCGCGAGAGGTCGCTGCACCTCCGCCCCCGTCCCATGGGCTATCGCCATCGGCAAGAAGCCGAGCGCCGCGACGATCGCGGTCGTCATGACCGGTCGAAACCGCTCGCTCGCACCCTCGCGGGCGGCGTCCATCGGCTCGGTGCCGGCTGTGAGGCGGGCGCGGATCGCGGTGAGAAGAACGACTCCGTTAAGGGTAGCTACGCCAAAGAGGGCGATCATGCCGACGGCGGCCGAGATCGAGAGAGGAAGGCCACGCGCCGCGAGCGCGAGGATGCCGCCGCTGGCCGCGACCGGCACATTGAGGAAGATGAGGAGGGCGGCGCCGGCGTCGTCGAACGTGAAGTAGAGCATGACGAAGATGAGGGCGAGGGTCGCCGGCACGACGATCGCGAGCCGCTTCGTGGCGCTCACCAGGTGCTCATACTGACCGACGATCTCGAGGTGATAGCCGGGCGGCAGCTTCATCGCGTCGGTGCGAGCTCGGACCTCACCGACGAACGAGGCGAGGTCTCGCCCTCGTACGTTGCACTCGATCTGGACTCGCCGCTTCGCGCCTTCGCGGCCGATGAGCGCTGGACCGTCCGACCGTGCGATCGTCGCCACGTCGCCGAGCAGCACGACGCGACCGCCCTCGAGGAGGAGCGGCGTCCGCGCGAGCGAGGCTTCGTCGGGCGCGGCCGGTCGGTCCATCTTCATGACGACGTCGAAGCGACGCTCGCGCTCGACGAAGACCGCTTCCTTGCGCCCGGCTCGCAACGTCTCGGTGACGGCAGAGACATCGGCGGGCCTGACGCCGAGGCGCCCCATTCGTTGCGCGTCCGGGCGAACCGAAATCTGCGCGAGGCCCTCGAGCGGCTCGCTTCGGACGTCGGCGGCGCCCTTCGTCGCGGCGAGTGAGCGTTCGACATCCTCGACGATGCGCCCGAGGGTCGCGAAATCGTCGCCGTATACCTTGATGCCGACGTCGCTGCGGGTACCGCCGAGGAGCTCGTTTTCCCGCATTTCGATCGGTTGGGTCCATCCGAGCGCCGTGCCCGGCAGGGTCTTGCGGGCCTCGGCGTCGAGCGCTGCAACGAGGCCTTGGACGGTGCTGCTGGTGGTCCATTCCGACAACGGGCGCAAGATCACGAACACGTCGCTCTGCTCGATGCCCATGATGTCGGTGGCCACGTCGGGGCTGCCCGTTCGAGAGATGACGCGTCGAACCTCGGGGAACTTCGTGAGCGCGCGTTCGAGCTCGGTCGTGCCGCGCGCGGCCTCTTCGAGCGAGACGCTCGGAGGGCGAGTGACCTGGATGACGAGATCGCCCTCCTCGAGCCGTGGTGTGAACTCGGCTCCTCGCGTCATTGCTGCTGCGGCGCCGACGGCGACGAGGAGCAGCGACGCGACGACCGCGACCCACGGGCGAGCCAGCGCGCGCTCGAGGAGCGGCAAATAGGCCGAGCGCATCGCCCGAACGACGCGAGGCTCTTGCGGCTTCGCGTTGCGGAGGACCAACGACGCGAGCGCGGGGATCCAGGTGAAGGAGAGCACGAGCGCGGTCCCGAGCGCGAAGAGGACGGTGATGGCCATCGGGCGGAACATCTTCCCCTCGACCCCTTCGAGGAGAAGCACCGGGACGTAGACGACGGCGATGATGAGAACGCCGAACGCCACGGGCTTTCCGACGGTCTTGCCTTCGTAGACGAGCGCATCACGTGCGCTGATCTGCTTGGCGGCCATCGTCGCGAGCGCGCCTTCGACGATGACGACGGCGCCATCGACGACGAGCCCGAAGTCGATCGCGCCGAGACTCATCAAGTTGCCGGTTTGATTGGTGGCGCGCATCAGCGCGAACGCACCGAGCATCGCGAGTGGGATCGCGCTGGCGACGACGAGGCCGGCGGCAGCGTCGCCGAGGAGAACGAGCAAGACCACCGCGACGATGACGGCACCCTCGAGGAGCGAGTGGCGCACCGTGGTCAGCACGCGGTCGACGAGCGACGCGCGATCGTAGAACGGCTCGATCTTCACGCCGTCCGGAAGTCGCTTCTGGAGCTCGACGAGGCGTTCTTTGACCGCGCGGACTACGTCGTGCGCGTTTCCGCCGGCGACCATTTGGACCATCGCGTAGACCGTCTCGCCCTTACCGTCGGCAGTCGCGATGCTCTGGCGGAACGCGCTCCCGTCGCGCACGGTCGCGACGTCGCTCACCCGAACGGGGTTGCCGCCCGGCCGCGTCACCACAATTTGGGAGGCTACGTCCTCGAGCGAGCGATATTGAGCGTCGACGCGGACGAGCACTTGCTCATCACCACGAGCGAGGGCGCCGCCACCACTGGCGCCTCCGGCCGACTGCAGCGCGGTCTCGACGTCTTTGCTCGAAACTCCGAGCGCGTGGAGATCCTCGGGACGAACGCGGACCTCGATCTGGCGGAGCTCGCCGCCCCACGCGTTGACCTCTACGACGCCGGGAACGGTCTTCAGGGCGTAGCTGATGTCCCAGTCGAGGAGGGTCCTGATCTCACGTGCATCGTGGCCTGGCCACGAGACGGTGAAGTGGAAGACCTCGCCGAGGCCGGTCGTGAGCGGGCCCATCTCCGGCCGCCCCGCGGTCGTGGGGACGGCCTCGGCGGCTTGCGGCAGTCGTTGAGAGACGAGCTCCCGGGCCAGGTAGAGATCGACGTCGTCATTGAATACGATCGTGACGGCGCTCACGCCCGCGCGCGAGATCGAGCGGACGACGGTCGTCCCCGGCAGGCCGGCCATCGCGAGCTCGATCGGACGAGAGACGAGCTGCTCGATCTCGAGCGGCGAAAGACCCGGCGCATTGGTGAGGACCTGGACCTGAACGTTCGTGATGTCGGGGACGGGGCAAGCATCGCGACGAGCAGACGTCGCCGCGTCGACCAGTCGACCAGCGCCGCGATCATTGGAGCTCGGCCTTCACGAGCTCGCCTTTGAGGAGGATGGCCCCCTCGACGACGACGACCTCGCCTTGCACGACCCCCGACTCGATCGACGCGTCGGGGCCTAGGATCGGACCGACGCGGACCGCGCGCGCCTCGAACGCATGATCGCTTCCGGCTTTCACGAAGACGATCGAAGCGCCGCGCACATCGACGACGGCGGTGGTCGGCACGAGCAAGAGCGCTCCCGCGTCGACCGAGCCGGCCGATGGGAGGGCGAGCTCGACGAAGCGACCGGTCGCGAACGACGCGCACGCCGGATCGAGCAAGAAGCGGAGCGGAATCGTGCGCGCGTCGTCGACGACGCCCAAGCTCGAGATCAGCGTCGCCTCGCATCCGGCCTCGACGTCCGTGGACGCGGAGCGCGGGCGCACGCGGACGCGCGTACCAGGCACGGCGATGGCGTCGAGCGTCTCCGGCATCTTGCCGATCGCGACGCGCGAGCTCTTCGCCACGACGTGGAGGATCGCCTTGTCGGGCGTGACGGGCGTGCCGAGCGAGACGGTGCGAGCGGTGATGACCCCGTCGATGGGGGAACGGAGGGCGAGACGCGTCGGCGAGAGGGCGTTCGTCGCACCATCGTCGTGCGACGTGGGCTCGCTCCCACCGAGGCTCGCGAGCAGCGTCCGAGCGGCGAGGAGATCGACGCGAGCGGCGGCGTCTTCGGCACGCGCTTCGTCGACGGCGGATTTGCTCGTCGCTCCTTGGCCATCGAGATCGAGCTGACGGCCGAGGGCACGCGAGGCGAGGAGCGAGCGGCTTCGCGCGCGGAGAACATCGGCGCTCGCCTTACCGGCCTCCGGCGAGTCGATCGTGGCGACAAGCTGCCCGCGCTTGACCGTCTCACCGAGCGCGCAATCGAGCGTCGCCACGCGGCCGGGAGCGAGCGACGTGACGTCGGCGGCGCCCTGCTCGCCGGCGACGATTTCGGCTGGAATCCAGACCTCTCCGCGGGGCGCACGAACTTGGGCGACGTCGGTGCGGATGCGTCCTTCGCGCACGAGCGCGGGGTCGACGGCGACGACGCGAGGACCGCTGGTCGAGGTGGCCGCGGGCGACGCGATCGATGCGGGGTCGGGCGCGCGCTTGTGGCACGCGACGACGAGCGGCAAGAGCCAGAGCCAGCGCACGGTGCTCACGGCGTACCGCTTCCGGAGCGCGCAGGCACGAGCCTATTGGTGATACGAGCGAGCTCGACGTCGGCGCGGAGCACGCTGGCGGCTGCGTGTACGACGCGCTCTTGGGCCTCGAGCAGGCGCTGCCGAGCGACGGAGATGACGGTCGCGGTTGCTGTTCCGGCCTCGAGCTGGGCGCCGGCCATTCGCACCGCGTCGCCGAGCGGTCGGAGCGCGCTCGCGTAGGCCGCATGCGTCTCCCGCGTGTGCTCGCACTCGTGGACCGCGAGGGCGACGCGCTGCGCGAGCTCCGCGCGGACGAGACTCACCTGGCGCTCGTCTGCCGCCGCTTGACCGAGCTGCCGAGCGGCGTCGTAGCGACCGGTCTGCGAGAAGGGGAGCGGAACCTGAAGCACCGCGGTCCAGATGGCGTCGCCGGTCCCTTCGTGCGTGAACGACGCGCCTATGGCGACCGTGGGCTCGGCGAGGGCGCGCGCAAGCCTTGCGTCGCTCTTCGAGAGCGCGGCACGGGCAGACGCGAGCGCTACGGTCGGTGCGCGATCGAGCACGAGACGTCGCGCGTCGTCAAATGGAGGAGTGGCGGGGACTTCGAGCGCACCCACGGCGTCGACGTCGGCGCTCGGCGGCTCACCGATGGCGAAACGAAGCTCGGCGAGCGCCTCGGTGACGAATCCTTCCGCATCGAGCTCGGCCGCCTTGCCGAGCGCGAGGTCTCCGTCGGCAATGGCGGCGTCGGCCGGAAGACTTGTGCCGGCGTTGACACGCGCGTGGGCAAGATGTGCGAGCGCCTCGGCCTGCTCGGTCATCGCGCGACGTAGCGCGAGCACCTCTTCGGATTCGCGCACGCCGATCCATGCGTCGGCAGCGCGAGCAGCGGCTTGGAGGCGCGCGCGCTCGAGGTCGGCCTTCGTCGCGTCGAGGAGCGCATGAGCGGCGTCCTCGCGCGGGCCACCGACGCTGCGGAGCGCGATGTCCTGAAGCACGCTAACGTTCGCTTCGAAGTCATTTCGGCCGCCATGCGCGCGCTCACCGGCGTAGCCGGACAGACGCGGAGAGTGGATGAAGAACGCGTGTGAGGCGTCGAGCGCCTCCTCGTAGGAGCTTGTCGGCGCGCCCGCGACGGCGACGCTTGGGCCGCGCTCCGCGCCGATGGCAATCGCTTCGGCCTGCGTCAGTCGCGTCGCAGCATGAGCATCAGCGGCGGCGTTGTGGAGGCCAGCGAGCGTGACCAGAGCGAAACACGCATGGGAGACGAGACGCTGCACCGCCCGATATATAGAGGTGGTCGCTCCCTTCGCCTATCGGGCAAATGCCGGACACCCTTTGGGCCACGCTTGCGCTCTATTGTGAGACTGATGGGAAATCCCAGTCGAAAGCTCGCACTGCACGTTGCCGTCGGCACCGCCGCTGGCCTCGCGTATTCGGCGGCCAACCGCCTCTTCGACTTGCAGACCGGGTTCGGCACGCTGCCCTCGGCGCTCGCGCCGCTCCACACCTTCGTCGACCTGGTGCTACCGGTGATGATCGGAGCGGTCGTCGGTCTCGCGTATCATGCGCTTCAGCTCCGCGCGACGCTCGTCGAGGTTGAACGCCGCCGCAGTGAGGATCTCCGTCAACGGCTCGCTCACACCGAGCGCGATCAAGCGGTGTGGGTCCTCGCGGCCGCGGTCCTCCACGAGGTGAAAAATCCGCTTCATGCGCTCGGCCTCCTCCTCGACGACGTCGGTAATGCGACGGCGCCGGCGGATCGTGAGCGCGTCGTCGAACGGGCTCGCACCCACGTCGGACGCATCGCCGACCGCCTGGCCGAGCTCGCCACGCTTTCAGCGGCGTCGACGCCCGGCCGCGCTCCGCTGGCGATCGGTTCTCTCGCGCGCGAGATCGCCGACGACATCGCGCCGCTCGCGCGCGATGTCCGCGTCGACGTTGCAGTCGTTTCCGATGACGGCACGGTCGCGGCGGGGGACGCCTCCTACGCGCGCGTCATCTTGCAGAACCTCGTTGAGAATGCGATCGACGCCGTACGCGCCGGCGCCAGACCGGGAAGAGTCATGATCGCGATCGCTCGAGCCGAGGGAAACGTCGAGGTCCGCGTGAGCGACGACGGCCCCGGGCTCGACGTTCGCGCGCGTGAAGGGCTGTTCGAGCCGCTCCGGTCGAAGAAAGCAGGTGGCATCGGTCTCGGCCTCTCGATCTCGCGCAAGCTCGCGCGCGCGATGAACGGTGACCTCCGGTACGAGGACGGGGACGCCAGTGGCTTCGTCTTCTGCCTTCCGCGGAACGACGAGGCCTCCGAATGACCGAGTGCATTCTGCTCGTCGAGGACGAGGTCGACGCGCGCGAGAGCCTGGTCGCCGCGATCGAGCGTACCGGTCGCCGATGCATCGGCGCGGCGAGCTACGACGAGGCTCTCCGGGCCGCGGCGTCAGGTGAGTTCATCGATATCGTCGTCACCGACGTCGTCCTCGCGCCCGACGACGAGCAAGGTGGCTTGCGCCTCATTCCCGCGCTCCGCGCCGTCGGCGTTCGGGCGCCAGTCGTCGTCATCACCGCGTTCGCCGATGCCCTCAACGTCAAGACCGCGCTGAACAACGGCGCGGCCTATCTTCTCGAGAAGCCCTTCCGGGCAAACCAGCTCCTCGACATCATCGCTCGCGTCCTCGCCGACCCCGGCGATGTCACCCACTACGTGGATCGCGCGCTCGCGCACGCTGGGCTCACGGACAAGGAGCGCGACGTCGCTCGTCATCTCCTCAAGGGGCTCACGAGCCAGGACATCGCGCGCCTCGAGAGCAACAGCGAGAAGACCATTCGCCAGCACGTCTCGCGCGTCTATCAAAAGTGCGGCGTCACCTCGCGCGGGGAGTTCTTCCACTTCGTCTTCCCGGCCTGACCTCGCGACGACGCGTCCGAGCTCGCGAGAGCTTCACGTGTCGTTACCGTCAACCCGGGAGCGTCGCCTTCGGAAACTTCGCCCACGCGGCGTCGTAGTCGGGCTGCTTCAAAGGGGTCTCATGCGCCCACTTGGTCGGGCGGATGACGGCGCGGCTCTCGAACATGAAGGCCATCGTCTGTTCGATCTTGTGCGGCGCGAGGCTCGCCTCGACTGCCTTCGTATAGCTGGCGAGGTCGGGTCCGTGGCCGCTCATCCGGTTGTGGAGCGATGCGCCGCCGGGGACGAAGCCGCCATCCTTCGCGTCATAGACGCCGGTGACGAGCCCCATAAGCTCGCTCATGACGTTGCGATGGAACCAGGGGGGACGGAACGTGCCCTCGGCCACCATCCAACGCGGTGGGAAGATCGCGAAGTCGCAATTCGCGGTACCGGGATGGTCGCTCGGTGAGGTGAGGACGGTGAAGATCGACGGGTCGGGGTGATCGAAGCTGACCGTGTTGATCGTGTTGAAGAGCGTGAGGTCGTAGCGATACGGAGCCAAATTTCCGTGCCACGCGACGACGTCGAGCGGCGATTGGTCGAGCGTCGTCGTCCAGAGCCGACCTTGGAATTTCTGAACGACCTCGAACGGCTCGTCGCGATCTTCGAACCATGCGCGCGGCGTCTCGAAGTCACGTGGGTTGGCGAGGCCGTTCGAGCCGATCGGCCCGAGCTCGGGGAGGCGGAAGAGCGCGCCGTAGTTCTCGCAGACGTAACCGCGCGCCTTGCCGTCTTTGAGGCGGACGCGAAAACGCACGCCGCATGGCACGACCGCGATCGAGAGCGGCGGGACCTCGAGCACGCCCAGCTCGGTCTCGAGGACGAGCGTGCCTTCCTGCGGGACGAAGAGGCCGTCGGCATCGACGAAGACCCTCGTGTCCATCGAGCGATTCGCCACGTACGCGTGCGCGGCCATGCCCGAGCCCGCGGCGACGTCGCCGTTGCCACCGTAGGTCACGAGCCCGTCGACAAAGTCGGTCGGCGCGTCGGGGAAGGGGATTGGGTCCCAGCGGAAGCGATTGGGCTCGGGTGCGACCTCGTCGAACGGCCCGGAGCGCACGAGCGACGGCTTGCCGTAGGGAGCGAACAGCGCGTGCGAAGCGGCTGGCCTCAGCCGATAGAGCCAGCTCCGTCGATTCTCCGCCCGCGGGGCCGTGAACGCCGTCCCCGAAAGCTGCTCGGCATAGAGCCCGAACGGCACCTTTTGTGGGCTGTTCTGGCCTTTCGGAAGCGCGCCGGGCACCGCCTCGGTCGCGAGGTGGCTCGCGAAACCTGTTTGCATGTCGCTCATGGGCGACCATGAGCCTACCACCGCATTCGGGACGTCGATCAGTAGCCGCGCTCGGGCTCGAAGCGATTGTCGAGCGCCATTCCATCGAGAAATTTACGCAGATTTTGCCCGAAAATGGCGGCTGCGCGCTCGTAATAGTGAGGCGTGATGCCTGAGACGTGCGGGGTGAGGAGCACATTGTCGAGCGCCCAGAGCGGGCTCGCCGGCGGCAGTGGCTCTTGTTCGAAGACGTCGAGCCCGGCGCCGGCGATCCGTTTCGCGGTGAGCGCAGCCGCGAGCGCGGCCTCGTCGATCAGCGCGCCGCGTCCGATGTTGTAGAGGCGAGCGGTCGGCTTCATCGTTGCAATGCGCGCGGCATCGAAGAGGTGGCGCGTCTCTGCCGTCAGGGGTAGTGCCAAGACGACGTGATCAGCCTCGGGAAGAACGTCGCCCAAGGCATCGAGGCCGACGACGCGATCGACCGCGTCACCCTCGGCGTGACGATGCGCGGGCGAGCGCTTCACGCCGACCACCTTCATCTCGAACGCCTTTGCCCGCTTCGCGAGCGCCTCGCCGATGCGGCCCAGGCCGACGACGAGGAGCGTTTGACCAGTCAGCTCCTCAGCGCCTTCGCCTCGCGACTTCAGCTCGCGGTTCCAGCGGCCCTCGAGCTGCGACCGGAAATAGACGTCAAGACACCGGTCGAACATGAGCATCATGCCCATGACGTGCTCGGCGATGTTCGGCCCGTGCACGCCGCTCGAATTAGTGACGATGACGCCACGCTCTGCGAGGGTCGCGGCGCTCATCGATTCGAGACCAGCGGCCCACGACGCGAGCCACTGCAGGCGGGTTGCATGTGCGATCTGCTCGTCGGTGAGCCGTTGGGTGACGACGATCTCCGACTCGGGGAGCGCGCTCTCGAACGCGCCGCCGGCGACGAACGTCGCCTTCACCTGATCGCCGAACGCCTCGATCACGCGCGCGTAAGGCTGCGCATCGGCCGAAGCGGCGTCGAGCCCGACGAGAATGTGCTTCACGCGATGCTGCGGACGACGCCGCCGTCCACGCGAATCGCCGCGCAGGTGCGGTCGGCGGTGCGAGCGTTGATCCAGACCTGCGCGCATTTCTTTGCGAAGAGCTTAGCCGAGGCGAAGCCGATGCCTGCGGTAGAGCCGGTGACGAGAACCTTCTTGTCGCGAAGTCCGAGATCCATGGTGGTAGCCCGATATAGGATATCGCAGTGGCCAAGCAAGACCTCCCCGGTTCGACGGTTCCGCCTTCATTCCAGGACGCGAAGAAGGCGACGAGCGAGAAGCTCGCCCCGCTGCGCGCCGATGTGCGCCGGTTCGGTGCGACCCTCGGACGCCTCATCGAAGAAGATGCCGGCAAGGCGGCGTTCGAACGCGTCGAGTCGCTCCGCCAGCTCGCGGTGTCTTATCGGCGTGGGCTCACCGCAGCGCACGACGATCCTGGGCTCGTGGAGGCAGATCTCGATCGCGCGGTTGCGATCCTCGAGAGCGTGTCGACGCGCGACCTCGAGACGACGACGAAGGCGTTCGCGGTCCTCTTCGACCTTGTGAATGCGGCCGAGGCCCGCCAGCGCGAGCGCCGTCTGGCCCAGTCGGGGCTCGAAGGTCGAAAAAAGACCGGCAGCGCATATGGCGCGTTCATGTCGATGCGGGCCCGCGGGCTCGACAAAGACGACGTGCTCGCCCGCCTTCGCCTCCTCGACCTCCGGCCCGTGTTCACCGCCCATCCGACCGAGGCCTCGACGCTCGCCGGCCTCCACGCGCGCCAACGCCTCACCCAGCACCTCGCCGCGCTCGACGCCGCTGCCGAAGCGAAGGACGATGCCACGCTGATCGAAGCCGCCCTCCGCGACGACGTCACCGCGCTTTGGCGCGCCAGCTCGGTCCGCGTCCAGAAGCCGACCGTGAGCGAGGAGATCGCGACGACGGTCGCGTACATGGAATCGTCGCTCTTCGACGCCATTCCGCCACTCTATCGGACGCTCGCCGCCGCGCTGTCCGACGCCTACGAGACGACGGTCGATGCCCGCGATCTGCCGACGATTGTCCGGTTCGGATCGTGGGTCGGCGGCGACGGCGACGGTAATCCGAACATGAACGCGCAGACGCTACGCGAAGCAGTCGAGAGCGGGCGAAGCCTCGCATCGCGCCAGTACGTGAAGCGGCTCGAGGCGCTCGCGACCGGCGCTGACTACCGCCTTCGCGCCCGGTTGCGCCGCCTCATCGATGCGGTCTGGACCCGCAGCATCGCCGTCTCCGACCTCACGACGGAGCTCGAAGGCCTGGGCCGCGCGGGGATCGATCGGGTGAAGATCGACGATCTGCTCCGCCTCGTCGACACCTTCGGCTTGCATCTCTACACCGTCGATATCCGCCAACACGCCAAGCTCCACGCCGACGCGGTGAAGGAGCTCGACGCCCCAGGCCCCGTGACCGAGCGCGTGCTCGGTGTGCTCAAGATGGCGGCCAAGCTCAAAGCCGAGCATGACCCGCGTGTCATCACGACGTGCGTGATCAGCGGAGCGACGGGCACGAGCGACGTCTGGAACGTGCTCAAGCTCGCACGCGCGTGCGGGCTCGAGCCGTCGGGGAGGGAAGGCGATCCGGGCCTCATGCCCGTTCCCCTCTTCGAATCGATCGCAGACTTGAGAGCAGCGCCGCAAATTTGTCGCGCTCTGTTCACCCATCCGGAGTACCGCAAGCTCCTCGCTTCCTGGGGAAACACGCAAGAAATCATGCTCGGCTACTCGGACTCGAGCAAAGACGGTGGCATGCTCACCTCGACCGTCGAGGTCTACAACGCGCACGACGCGCTCCACGACGTCGCCGACGAGTGTGGGGTGAAGCTCCGCCTCTTCCACGGCCGTGGCGGCACCGTCGGTCGTGGCGGCGGCCCAACCCACCGCGCGATCATGACCCAGCCTCGCTTCACCGGTGCGATGAAGCTCACCGAGCAGGGTGAGGTCATCCATTGGAAGTACGGCGACGCCGGCATCGCCGAGCGCAGCCTCGAGCTCATGGTGACTGCAGCGGCGTCGGTCGTGAACGACACCGCGCGCCACGCGCCGGAGCCCGAATGGCTCGAAGCGCTCGAGACGCTCTCGAAGACCGCGTTCGATTTCTATCGAGAGAACGTCTACTCCGACAAGGAGATGCACGCGTACTTCGAGCAGACGACCCCTGCGCCGTTCATCGACCGCGCGAAGTTGGGCTCGCGTCCGTCCAAGCGCGGGAACATGTCGGGGCTCGAGGACATTCGCGCGATCCCGTGGGTGTTCGGCTGGATGCAGTCGCGCTCCTGCTTGCCGGCTTGGTTCGGGGTGGGAGCCGCGCTCGAAGCGTTCGCGAACGCGGACGCGAACGGCCTGCGGCTTCTCCGCACCATGGTGACCGAGTTCGGCGCGTTCCACGAGATGCTCCGCAATGTACGCCTCGGCATGGCCAAGGCCGACGAGCTGATCTCGAAGCGCTACGGACGGCTCGCCCACGACGCCGTGAGCGGCGAGCGTATCGGCGCCGTCCTCGCCGCCGAATTCGCGCGCACCAAGAAGATGGTGCTCGAGGTCTGCGCCTACCCCGATCTGCTCGCCGACGATCCGGTGCTCGAGCAATCGATCGCGCTCCGCAATCCATACGTCGACCCGATGAGCCTCGCGCAGATCGAGCTCCTCGCCCGCGCCCGAGGGCTTCCGGTGACCGACGAAATGGAGCGCGCGCTCGCGGAGACCATCACGGGCATCGCCGCCGGCCTACGCAATACCGGTTGACGACCAACCCGCAAATCGCAACCGCGAAGTCGAGCGAAGCGAGAATGAGCGAGAGATCTCGCTCAGCCATCGCAAGCGACCGAGCGCCCTCCGTCGGCGATCTTGCTCGCACTTCGTCCCCGACGAAGTGCTTCGGCGTCAGCCGAGGCCGGGGAGGCTCATTTTCCAGCGGAAAATGAGGGGTGCGAAGCACCCACCAGGGTCAGGAGCGGCGCCGAAATGACGCCGCAGCCACGCCTCATAGCCGGGACCCACCCGTCAGCTAAGCGCCTCGCGCGCCGCGTTCGCCACGCTCTCGTACGGGCTCTGGCCGATCTGTGACAGAAGCTTCTTCACATCCTTGTCCTCGGAGTGGTGACGGAGACCGCGGACGATCGGCCAAAGGTCGTCCTCGGTCTGGGCCTGCGCGAAGAGCTGCCCGTAGAGGGCGGCGGCTTGCTTGGGCTGCATGAGCGACGACATCGAGCCGAGCGCCTCGCGACGCACTTCCTCCGACGGATCGTTTTGCGCCATGCCCTGCGCGATCGGCAGGAGCTGGGGCAGGCGATACATGTTGCAGAACTGGAAGGCGAGGGCGCGGCGGACCTCTTCGTCCGGAT
>CAJDWT010000102.1_pt1 | contig 13920 bp, 10 predicted proteins | sample 7391671 | NCBI WGS metagenome assembly CAJDWT01 (sample SAMEA7055729, study PRJEB34461) | soil metagenome | biome: terrestrial ecosystem; feature: Peninsula; material: soil | place: Antarctica | collected 2016
GAGTCCGGCCAGGCTGTGCCCTGAGCTGCATGGTACACACGTCTCTCGTGAGCCAGCGAGCTCGTTGACGTATCCACGGTCTTCGTCTCAACAAGCAGCGCGAAACGCCGTGCCCCGTCCGACACGCGCACGCTCTCGCGCTCCAGCGCCGTCGTCGCCGTCGCGAGCGACGCGCCGTGCTTTTCTCGGTACCGCTCGTACCCGCCGACGTAGAGGCGTTCCTTGAAGACGCCGGCGCGCTCGACCACCTTGCGCACGCGCTGTCCGCCGCTGTCGTACGTGAAGTACGCCGTCCCGCCGCCACCGAGGGCCGCGCTGAGAAGTCGGCCCGCGTAGTCCCACGTGAGCGCCGTTTCGCGGACGTCGCTTCGGTGCTTGACCAGACGCAGGCGCAGTCGGGAGCAAAGCGACCGACGAGGTCCTTACAAACACGCCAGCCATCGAAAGCGGAGGCCGTCGCCTGGCGCGGCCGGAGCGATCTCCGTGAGCGATCCCTGCCCGCGCTTTGCCCCGCAAAGCGCTTCGCCGCAAGGCGAACCTGGGGGAGGCTCCCGCGTGCCGAGCACGCGTGAGGGGGCGACAGCCCCGCCAGAGTCAGGGCCGCCGCTCGACGACCCCGCGATCGGCAAGGGCAGCCCAAAGCTCGAAAGGACGAGACGCTCAGCGCGGCGGAGGCGGCTGCGGCGGTGCTTCGTCGTTCTGCACGCAGGCAGACAAGTCGAAGAGCATGAACTCGAGCGCCTTCTCCTGCGGCGTCATCGGCCCGGATTTGCATTCGTCGGGGAACGTCTTGCCGCTCACACGTTCGGAGGCCGAGACGTGGAAGTCGCTGAAGACGACCTTGCCGCACTGCAAAGGCTCTCCGGCGTCGTCGACGCCAGCCTCGATCGGCGTGTTGAACGTGAAGTGCTGGACGACCGGGCCCGCGCCGCTCGGTGCGCCGCCGTCCGGCCAGGCCGAGCGCGTGTCGGCGTGGATCCAACGCTGTGCTGACGCGTCGTTCTCCGTCTTCACGTCGTGGCGCCAGTCTTGGATCGGCAAGCTGCCCGAGTCAGGTCCGACCGACGCGTCGGTGTAGGAGAGCCATTCGGCGAACGCTTCACCCTTCGGAAACGTGCGATCGACGTTCGCGATGAGGGTCGTGCTCGCGTTCTTCTTGTCGGAGCGGTCGCTCTCGTTGTGCTCCCAGGTCGCGACGAGCGGCATCGGCTGGGGTGCCCTTTCGAGCCACGTGTACGAGTAGTGCGTGACGAACGCGCGGCCGCCGACGTCGACGTAGTCGCTGAAGTTCGCGCGGCCCGCGTCGGTCTTGAGGTCGTCGCGCGTGCTCGCTTCGCAGGGCAGCATGACGATGTCGAACCGCTTCATGGTGTCGACGTCGCCCCACAGAGTCGCGTAGTTGGGTGCAGAGGCATCGGCGAGGTCGACACCGCCGCCGCCTTTGAACATCTCGATGCGACCGCCGCCGCCCGGCGCAGAGAACTCCGCGTCGTCGACGCCGATCTTGCGCATCAAGCACTCGAAGGGGTCAGCCTGACCGGTGGCGATCGCCATCTTCGGCAGATGACCTTCGCTCGAGCTCCGGGGGAGGCGAATGAGCCCCTCATCGACGACAGGGTTGTCGACGCATGCGTTCGCGGCGGGGAGCGTGACGATGCGGCGCCACTTGCCGACCTGAACGACGAGCGGGAGCGCGACACCGACCGGCACGTTCTTGAGCTGGAAGGTGCCGTCGGAGCCGCTGATCGCGGAGACGAGCGGCGAGCCCGAGGCGGTGACGCCACAGCGATCGCAGGTGACGCCGGCGTCGTCGTCGATCGGCTCGGGCGTGCCGTTCGGGATGTAGACGAGCGCGTTGTAGAGAGGGTTGATGCCTGCCGGGTCGTACACCTTGCCCGTGATCGTGGTCGTCCCGCCGGCCGGACAGGAGACCTGTTTGCACTGGAGGTTGACGCACGCGTGGCTGCCGCCGTCGCCGCCCGAGAAGCCGCCTTCGCCACCGCCGTTCGCGTCGGAGGTGATCCCGCCGTCTCCGCCTGCTCCGACCGATCCGTCGGCGCCGTCAGGGAAGGACGAGTCGTCCGACGACCCGCATGCGATCCCAAAGGCGGCGAAGGCGCCGCTCGACAATGCCAAGGTTCCCACTGCCCACCGCGACCACCTCATGTTCGATCCTCTTTCGTTTGTCTCATCGTGCGAAGGACGCACGGACCCCAACCCTCGAAGATACCGCTCGCGTCGCCCAGCGACGATCGTCTGCAGCGCGCTCGATCGGGCGGTGAAGTGCGAGAGTGTGGGCCGCGCCCAGGCCAGCGAAGCGAGTCGGGACGCGCGCGGTGAGTCATGCTCGTTCCCCTAGGACGGCAGAGCGCACGCCCTTCTTAAGTACGGTAGGGCCAAGCACCGGCGATGACGCGGGCTTCGCGTCACTCGTCCTTCTTCTTCATCTTCGAGCGGTACTCGGCGGCGAGCTTGCCGGGCACGAGGCCCGCGCCCTTGCAGAGCGGGCACTCCGGATCCGGATCCGTGCGGATGTCTTTGCGACATCCTGGGCAGCGGGCCATGGTTTCGGAGGCTTGTCGGTGGTTGGGCATGGCGAGGCCTGTCGCGCGGGGCCCTTCGAGCGTGGAAGGGGTGACCGCGTGGAGCTTGAGGGGAGAGCTTAGCCTTCGGAGCGGCATCGACGTGTCACTTCGGAACGGCCGGTGAGGTCCTGACCTTTAGCACGCAGCGAATTTCATCGCTAATCGGCTATGCGCGCGCGCAGGCTGCGACATTCCGGCGGCGAGCTCGACTACGCGTGCTAAGCGTTCTCGATGCGCCTGTTCTCGATACGCTGGCGCTGGCTCATGCTCACGACCTCGCTCGCGGGCTGGTCGTTCGTCGGAGCATGCGGAAACGACTGGGCGGCGACCGTCACGCTCGACGACGGTGACGCCGGCAGCGACGCGCAGGCGGATGTCGCCGCGCCGATCGACGACACGCCGTATTGCAACAACGGCCAGCCGAGCGTCGCGTACCCCGATCGCAACGTCGGCGCGGGCCTCCTGCAGACGCTCGCGGACACGACATTCGCGGGCGAATCGGGACCGGTCGCGCTCCACGATCTTTTCGAGCCCTGCGCCGAAAAATCGCGCCTCCTCGTCTTCCGCGTGAGCGCCGGTTGGTGCGGCACGTGTCGCTGGCACGCAGCGCATACCGCGAACGCGGTTCCGACCGACGTCGCCGCGCGCATCGAGCTCATCGATCTCTTGATCGCCACGGATCGCAACCTGCCACCTGGGCCGGAGGATCTCGCGGCGTGGAAGACGCACATCGACGCTCCGCAGACGGTCGCGCTCGATCCTGCGTTCACGTTCGGGGCAATCCCCGGCGCGCCGATGCCGCTGCCGCTCTACGTGCTCGTCGATTCGCGCACGATGACCGTGCGCAACTACCTGAACGATCCCGATCCCGAGACGCTCTCGCTCCGGATCCACCAAGAGCTCGCGGTGCTCGATCACACGAGCGTTCCGGTCGGCTCGCCGCCAAAGCTCTATGACGGGCGCTTCACCCAAGATCGCTGGGACGAGCTGCACGACATGACGATGCCGGGCAATCCTCCGCCCGACCCGACGAACGCGCACGCCGACGACACGCTCGCCGCCGGCCTCGGGCAGGAGCTCTTCTCCGACACGTCACTGTCGCCTTCGGGGACTGTCTCGTGCGCGACCTGTCACGATCCGGCCAAAGCGTTCGTCGACGGCAAGCCGGTCGGGGTCGGCGTCGCGGTCGGCGACCGGAACACGCCCTCGGTCCTCTTCGCGAGCTATTCGCCATGGCAATTTTGGGACGGACGCGCCGACTCGCTCTGGGCCCAGGCGCTCGGCCCGATCGAGAACGCGAAGGAGATGGGCTCGTCACGGCTCTTCGTCGCACACGCCCTCGTCGCGACCCATTCGTCCTCTTACTCGATCGTCTTCGGCGCGCCTCCGGACCTGTCGGATCCGGCCCGATTTCCGGCGAATGGAAGGCCCGGCGACCCCGCGTGGGAGGGCATGACACCAGCCGACAAGACGACCGTGACGACGATGGTCGTCAACGCCGCCAAGGCGCTGGAGGCGTTCGAGCGCACCTTGCGCGCTCTACCGAACGCGCTCGACGGCTACATCGGCGGTGACACCAACGCGCTCTCAGCCGATCAGAAGCAGGGCCTCTCCGCCTTCTTCGCGAGCGGCTGCGCGCAATGCCATTGGGGCCCGCGCCTCACCGATGACGCGTTCCACACCGTCCGCTTCGCGACCGGCCATCCCGACGCGAGCGCCGATCGCGGTCGCCTCGACGGCGTGCCGCTCCTGCTCGCGAGCGAATTGCTCGAGACCGGCGCGTTCAGCGATTCGAAGACCGACACGCACGGCCTCGCTCTCTTGTCGCCGCCGCCAGCGACGATGCTCGGGGCCTTCAAGACCCCCGCGCTGCGCGGCGTCGCCGACACAGCGCCGTACGGTCACGGCGGGACGATGGCGACGCTCGCCGACGTCACCAAGGTCTATTCGACCGCCGGCCTCGACCCGTCCGACCACGCCGCCGTCGGCGTCAGCGAGCCATGGCTGCCGCGCTTCGACATGGCGAATCAGCTCGAGATCCCTGCCTTCCTTCAGGTCCTGACGGCAATCCCGAAGCCCTGACCGCAAGGTGCTCGTTTCGAGGCAAAGAGACGCCTGACGCGAGGAAGATCTATTCATATACGGCGTATATTCGCCCCGAGCTCACGGCGCGTCTGAATCCTTTCGAATCGTTCGAATAGACTCCGCTCGCAGCCGTCCAAGCTGTCCTTCAGGACACGCTACTCGGAGGTCATCGATGATTTACAAAGTAATGCCATGGGTCGCTTGTGCTTCCATCTTGCTCGCCTGCTCCGGCAGCGACGGCGCGGGGGTCGATGATGGGAATGGCTCTCACGGCGGAGGCCCGAACGGCGGCGGAACCAGCGGCAACTCCGATGGCGGTACCGGGACAGGAAGCGACGGCGGAGGCGTAGCTGCGACCTTGACCGCGACGACCTCGCCGTCGATCGCGCTCGCGGCCGGCGGGACTGCGTCGCTCGGCGTCACGATCGCGCGCGGCGGTTGGGACGGCGACGTGAGCGTCCAAGCCACCGGGCTCCCGTCCGGGATCACGGCCGCGTCGATCACGATCGCGAAAGGCGCAACGACCGGCACGCTCGCCCTCCACGCGAGCGCCGATGCGAAGGCGGGGGACTTGACCGTCGACGCAAGCGGCGACGGCCTCGACGCGAAGGCGAAGGTCACGCTCGCGATCGGCAAGCAGTCGGTCGACACCTCGTTCGGCAAAGGCGGCGTCGTCTATCTCGACCCCTATGTCGACGGATACGACTTCGTGCTCGATGCGACCGGCCGCGCGATCGTCTCGGCGTTCGCGCCGAACGCGGGCGGCTATGACCGCGTCACGCTCATCGCCTTCGGCGCGAACGGCAAGCTCGACGCGTCGTTCGGAGCGAAGGGGTATGCGATCCTCGACGACGCCGGCCTCTCGAGCCCGAGCGGCCTCGCGATCCAATCGGACGGCAAGGTCTTGGTCGGGTACGAGACCAGCCTCGGCAGCGGCGGCACGCCGCGCGTCGCCGTCGCGCGCATGCTCGGCAACGGAACGCTCGACCCCTCGTTCGGCACCGGCGGCATCGGCATCGTGGACTTCGGCACGTGCACCTCGCTCGGCGGCGCCGGCGACGTCGTCCTCCAATCGGACGGGAGCATCGTCGTCGCGGCCACGCTTGGCTGCACCGACGGCACGACGGCGTACACCGAAGGCGCGGTCGCGAGGCTGACGACGAGCGGCGCGCAAGACGCGTCGTTCGGAACGAGCGGGAAGCTCCTCTTGCCCGCGACGACGACGTCGTCAACCAGCGTCCGCCACGCGCTCGCGACGAGCCAGGGGCTCTACGTTCTCTCCACCCACGCGTACTACGACTCGGCGAAGGGGCACGTGACCGACGGCGTCGTGACGAAGTACGACGCGAACGGCAAGACAGCCGACTCCGCGTTCGCGCCGTTCACGCGCGCAGGAACGTACGACTACACACCGACCTTCAGCGGCCTGCTCGAACAGCCGGGCAAAGGGCTCGTGTGGGGTCAGAACGGCGGCGGTGTGTTCGGTCGCCTCGTACCGACGACAGGCGTCCTCGACACGACGTTCGGCGACGGCTCGACGACGCCGGGCATGGTCGGTCTCACCGAGACGTACGGTAACGACTGGGACGACGACGACGTAACGGCGCTCGAGCTCGGCCCGTCGGGCAACCTCCTCCTCGCCCAATCCAACATCCCAAAACGCGCCGTCGAGGTCTGGTCGTACTCCGCCAACGGCGTACGTGACACGGCCTGGGGTGACGCCGATCACCGCATCATCGTTCCGCTCGACAATGCGCCTGCCGTTCGTCGCGGCCGAATGGGCGCCGACGGTCGCTATGTCGTCCTCACCGGGCTCACCAGCGATCCCGAAGAGCCCTCGGCGGCGCTCCTCCGCTTCTTTCCCTGAACGGAGTAGGTAGAAACGAAGCCGAGGACGAGACGCGCCTTCTTCAGCAGCCTCAGAGATTTTTGGCGAAGAAGGCGCGCGTCCGGTTGTCGGCATCACGTGCAGCGGCGGCGATGCCTTTCGGCGTCCCGCCGAACGCGAAGAGGAGGCCGTCCACCTTCTGTGAGGCGTGCATCGCCGTCGTCGTCGGAGCGGCGAGCGAGAACATGTCGATGTTGTGCCCGGCGTCCGGGTAGCAGACGGAGACGTCACCGTACTTGGCCGTATGGCCGTTCGCGGTCAGGCGATCGCTCGCGATTTTGGCGAGATCGCACGACGGCCAGAGCTCGTCGGACGCGCCTCCGATGAGCAGGATGGGTCCGGCGGTGTTCTCGACGTGCGTGGTGGCGGCATCGAGCTCGGCCGGCGTCGCCGCTGCGATCGACGAATGGAACGCGGGGGTCTCGCTGTAGGCCGTCACGCCGTCGGGCTCCTTCACGGTCGTACCGAAGCCGCTCGGCTTCACGTACGCGAGCGGGGTTCCTTGATACGTCCACGCCGGGACGTTTGCGTTCGGATCGGCGCCGATGCCGGGCCACACGAGACCGCTCGGCAGCAGAGCGACGACCGACGTGACCTGCGGGAACGTCGCTCCGAGCAGGAGCGCGAGCTCACCGCCGCGCGACGCGCCCACCACGGCGATCTTTCCGGGCGCGACGCTCGGCTGTTTTTCGACCCATGCGAACGCGGTCGCGAAATACTCGAGGGGCACGTTCTCGAGCGTGGCCGGAACGCCTGTCGCGCCGAAGTACGCCAGACCGAGCGACGGATAGCCGAGCGATGCGAAGTACTGCGCCTGCGAGGCACCGGTGCCAAGGCCACCCTCGGAGCCACCGAACGTGACGATCGCCCCCTTCGGGGCGGCGCCGGCCTTCGTGCAAAAGTAGCCGACGAGGCCGTCGTCGCTGACGTTCGCGCACGTGACGTCGGGCGTCGAAGCGAGCCGTTCGAGCGTCCCGTTTGCGACCTCGGCCCCGTCGACCTCGACACGGACGCGCAGCGCGAACGGATCGGATTTCGGATCGTCGGAGGACGTCGATCGCGTCATCGACCAGACGAGCCCGTCGGCGTCGACGCCGTCGTAGGTGCCCGACTTCGGAGCGGCCGTCGCCAGATCGATCGTGCCTTGGGCGTCGGTCGTGAAGGTCTCGGTCGCGCCCCACCCGGTGAAGCGTCCGGTCACCGTCGCATCGACGCCCGGCGGCAGACCGGTCACGCGAATATCGAGCGCGTTCGCCCAGAGCATGCTCGTCGTCGCGGTAGGAGCTGTGCCGGACACGTCGAAGAACGTGACCGCCGCTGCCGATGCGCCCGCTTCGGTTCCGGCGTCGGTTCCGGTGCCTGCGTCGTCGCCCGGCGACGGTGCGCCGGCAGGTGACGATGAGCTACAGGCTGCGACCACGAGAGGGAGAGCGAACATGAACGACGTAAGCGATGAGGCCCGGAGAGCGCGCATGCGCGGCGACATTGCAACGGACAGGCCTTGAACAAATCGGCTTCTTTTCAGCCTTTATCGGTGGATCCGTTAGCGCATTGACGCGGCGGGTCGAGGGCCCGCGTGCGACGAGCGACGCCGGACAGAACGTCAATTGAAGCGCGAGGGGAATCGCGCGATGGCGTCGGTTGCTCCTCGCGTGAGACCCTCCGCGCGATGGCACGCATCGACAGCATTCTTGGCATCGTCACCCAACAGAACGCCAACGAGCTGCGCGTCGGGACCGACCGTGAGCCGAAGATGTTCGCGTTCGGAACGCCGAAGCGCCTGGCGATGCCGGCGACCGACGAGGACACGCTCCGCAACTTGCTCGGTGAGCTTTTGACACCCGAGCGCGAAGAGCAGATGAAGACGAAGGGGCGCGTCGAGCTCTCGTACGACGCGAGTGGGTTCGGCCAGTTCCACGTGTCGCTCGCGGGGCGTGACGGCGCGCCCGGCTTCGATGCCATCTTCACCAAGCGCGGCGGCGGAGCACCGAAGCGTGACGTCGCTCCGATCGCGCCCGCGCGCGCCCCTGCTCTCGCGATCGTTTCTTCGGCCGTCTCGGCGCCGACGCTCGACGCGCCGCCCGTCTCGGAGACGGTGCCGCAGGTCGAGACGACGATGCCGGCGATCGCGTTCGACTCGAGCTCGCCATTCGTGAACCTCGTCGCCCAAGCTGACGCGCTCCGCGCGAGCGACCTGCATCTTCAAGACGGCGAGGCGCCACGCGTACGGGTCGACGGCGTCTTGCGCCGGCTCGACTACCACGGTGACGTCGACGTGGCCGCGCTCCTCGCCCTCGACGACGCGTGCCGAAGCGCGCTCACCCGCGGCGCCCCGCTCGACGCCGGCCTCGACGTTCCGGAGGTCGGTCGCCTCCGCATCCACGTGTTCCGCACCTCCACCGGCCTCGCCGCCGCGGTCCGTCTCCTGCCGAGATCGGCGCCTTCGATCGCGTCGCTTCATCTCGGCGTCGCGATCGACTCACTCGTCGAGCTCCCGCACGGGCTGGTCCTCGTCGTCGGCGCCACGGGCTCGGGCAAGTCGACGACGCTCGCCGCGCTCGCACAAGAGGCCTTGAAACGCAGGTCGATCGCGCTCTCGACGCTCGAGGATCCGATCGAGGTGCCGCTCGTCTGCTCGGCGCAGTCGATCCTCCGTCGGCGCGAGGTCGGGCGTGACGTGCCTAATTTCCAGTCCGGTCTGCGCGACGCGCTCCGCGAAGATCCGGACGTGCTGCTCGTCGGTGAGATGCGAGACCCGGAGACGATCTCACTCGCCCTCACCGCCGCCGAGACCGGCCATCTCGTCCTCGCCTCGCTCCACGCCGCATCGGCGACATCGGCGATCGAGCGCATCGTGGACTCCTACCCGCCCGAGCGCTCGCAGCAAATCCGCGTGCAGCTCGCCGACGCCCTCCGCGTCGTCCTCGCGCAACGGCTCCTCCCGCGCGTGCGCGGCACCGGTCGCATCGCCGCCGCCGAATACCTCAAGGTGAATCACGCCGTCGCCGCCATGATCCGCGAAGGCAAGAGCGCCCAGCTCGTCACCGCAATGCAATCGGGCAAAGCCGACGGCATGGTCACGCTCGAGAAGTCCCTGGCCGATCGGGTCAACGCGCGGGAAATCACGCTCGAAGTGGCGCGAGGCGCCGCGAACGATGTCGGCGCCCTGCAGAGCTACTTGAAGTAGGGGTCAGGCGAATTGAAGTCTACGGCACTGCCGGTGCCGCGCCGGGATCGAAGCGGGTACCGGTAGTGTTCGCGCGGGTCCAGGTGGCGCCCGTGAGCGTTGCCCCACGGAGGTCGGCGCCCGAGAGGTTGGCGTCGGTCAGATCGGCGTCGGTGAGGTTCGTATCAACCAGGCTCGTGCTGACTAGGCTCGCCCCGATGAGTGTTGCGTTTCGCAATGACGCACCGTTCAGCCATGCGCCCGCGAGCGTCGCTCCGGAAAGATCCGCATCGTCGAACACAGCGTCGTGGAACGAAGAGGTGGCGAGGTTCGCGTCGTTGAGGAAAGCAGCCTCGAAGTGCGCGCCGCGGAGATCGCAGTCGAAGAGATACGCGCTCGAGAGGTCGGCGCCTGCGAAGCTTGCGTTGGAGAAGTCCGAATCACGCGCGCGAAATCCCACGAGCGTGGCGGCGCGGAGGTTCGTGCCCTTCGCGTTCGCATCCTCGACCGAGAGCCGCGAGAGGTCGGCGCCCGCGAGATCGAGGCCACTGATGTCTCCGCCGGATACCCAGTCGTCCTCGCCGCGAATGGCGATCCACGAGGCGGGAACCAACTTGGTCTTGTCGTCGGAAATCGTCATTCGGGCTAGGGGACCCTTCACATCCAGTCGATCGCGCAGCACGAGGACCCATTCCGGCGGGATCCATGCTGGAGCGGGAGCGGACCTGACAGCGTGGCCCTTCTCGTTCAGCTCTCGCTCCGCGAACATGCCCGTAGGTCGGAGCCGCTCGAACATCGCGCTCTGGCGCGCGAACAGCTTGGGAATCGCGGCATCCCAGGGCTCCACGACGAGATCGACGAGCAGGCTTCTCCCGCACGGCCTCGCACCGAGACGCTCCAGCAGGGCGCCGCCGATCCGCTCACCGAGCAAAGGACCGTACCAGGTGCGAGCGGCAGGGCGCGTCAGCCCGTCGTGCTTGAGCGAATGGCTCGTGAGGAAGACGCCCTCAAGGCAGAGAATCGCCTCGCGGAACGTCAGCCCTGCGACCTCGTCACCCTTGCGCGCAACTGGCTGTAGAGCGCCGTACACGAGCGGCAACTTCGCAGCGAGCTCGGCCATGCTTTCATAGATTCGACGAAGTGCGGGATGCGAGGCAGGACGTCGAAACCAGATCTTGAGCGAACCGACTGACGCATCCGTGATCGTCAGCATCGCCTTGTAGCCGAGCTTTTTCGTGCGCGAGAGGATCACCGTGCCTTCGTAGAAGTTGCGGTAGGTGAGCTTCTCGTTCGTGGCGAGTTGCTGAACTGCGTCAGCGGAATAGGGCTCACGTTGCCGTTCGGTGCGCCCCCAGTACTCGGGGCCGAGGTCGGCCGTCGAGCCGAGTGAGTCGAGGACCACCGCGAGCTGCGCAGGGTCCGACGTCGAGCCATCCAGGAGAAAGAGTCCGGTGTATTCAATCATAAAGCTGTCGTTGCCTATTCGGCGCGGTCGCTGCACCGCGTGACGCTTCTCCATCGGCGAGCGACTGCCAGCTGTCCGTCGTCGGTCCGCTGGCACTCGAGAGGCCGTTCGTCACGGTCGACACAGCCCTTTGCAAGCAGCCCGAGCTGCCCTGATTTCGAAGATGCTCGCGATTGGTTCGCAGTTGGCCTCCACTCGCGTTCTCGAGCCGAAGGACTGCGGCCACGAGCGCGAGCGCGACGGCGACGAGCAACCCCAGACGCAAACGTGCTTTCACCATATCGGTCAATGCCATGGTCAGGGTCTTCATTCGCGCGCCAACGCGCCCGATCTCAGGTCTACGCCGACTTGTGGCCGATGTGCGTGGCGGCACGGCGCTCGCAGCGCGGAGCTTCATGAGCTCATTGTCGCACCTCCTAGAAGTTGGAGCAGGCTTCGCGCTGACCTCACACGTTTTCGCATGCGGATCTTCCGATGCTGGCGCAAGCAGCGATGACGGCGCAAACGATGCGCGCAGTGGATCCGACGCTGGAATCGGAGGCGGAGATCCCGAGCTCAAACCGGCGACCGATCGCTGTCTCAAGCTCCTGCGCCGGAGCAGTGCCGCAACGCACGGCACGGAGGTTCAAGGCGACGTTGCTTTCGCGCACCCCTTCGATGTGGAGCGTTCGTACGCGTTCAATAATCAGCTCGTTTCTCTCGCCGGATACCGCCTTGATGGTCAAACGAAATGATTGTTCGGCCTGGCGAACAGGAAGCTTCCTCGAGGGGACCATCGTGATAGAGGAATCCGCGGATGTAGCCATGTTCATCGCCCTCTACCGGCTTCATGGGATACCTCCGATTCATCTCAGATGCCCGACGCAACTTCGACCAACGCGAACAGCGCTGCGCAGCTTCACGGCGCACGAAGCTTCGAGTGCAACACGATCTCATCCTCGTCGAGCACGAGAGGAATATACCCATTGATCACGACCGAAAGAAGCGGACGGAACGGGTCTATCTGCGCAACGTCGGCAACGAGCGCAATCTGAAGCGCGCTGTCGATGACCTCCTCAAAAAAGCAGACCATCTCCCACAGGGCGTCGGCATCAGGCTGGTCATCGGCGACGAGCCGACACTCTCGCGCAATTTCTGCTCGGGCCACGAACACCGAAGCGAAGACATTCGTCGCGCCGCGCGCCTCAGCCCAGATGGGAGGGCGCGCGAGAAGCGAGCTTTTGGCAATCTTCGATTCGTCGAATCTGCGGCGTACTCTCTGCCTCCAGGCGGAAGCCCTTCGCCAGCGAGCGGCGAGTGCCGAAGGTGACCCCGACGCAAAGATCGCTGGGCGCGCGCGCAACGGCATTCCCATCGCCGCAAGATGTCGTTCCAGGGCGCATTTGGCGTCGTCGCGGCTCTCTCGCGCCGTCGTGCTCACAAAAATGGAGCTGCCGTCGACAAGTGAGAGGACGTCACGTACGCGCTGCGTTCGGTCACCGTAGGCGTTCGGCTTCAAAAGCATTGGTGCTCCGCGAGATCACTCGGTGTGGAAGTCGCAGAGGATGCGTACGGCCGCCGCGCGCGGCGTGCCAGTAGGATCGCGGGCTCGTTGGCCACTTCAGCCTGTTGTCCCACCAGGGCTCGCCGTTGGTTGGTGCGCGTCACGCGCGGTCTCACGACCGGCGGCGGCGAGCGACCACTCACTCCTTCGGCCTCGGACAGATCGCGCTGTCGTCGAACACGCGCATGAAATGAGCGTGCGTCAGGTCGAAGCTGACACCATCTGCGACGCACAGTCCGTCCTCCCCGTTCAATTTGATCTGTGCCTGTTGTAGCTCGCTGCTACATCCGTCCTCGATATAGAGCATCCACCGCTCTTGGCGAAGCCGACCAACAAAAGTGAGAACGGCGCCATGGGAGAAATGAAATCGCCTTCACTCCTACCTCCAGAATTCCAGCGGCGGACGAGGCGGATGCCAATCGGCGCGGTTCGACTCGTGTAGCTTGTCGCAACGTGATGGTCGAAGCCAGGATTGATGTCCCCCTATTAGCGAGGCGCTGCGACTTCGTAGGCTATCGAAGGAAGGCTCCGTGCTGCCGATTTCGTCGCAAAAGACCGGGCACCACGGGGAGCCCTGATGACAAGCGACTCGTCCGTGAGCCACTTCGTGGACACCGCCAGCTCTCCGCGCGAGCCTTCCTTTGCCGCCCCGTGGCCCGAATCAGCGACGTAGACGTCATCGGATCCATCGTCTTGCACTTGGGCTCGATGCGCAACGATCGCAACGGCCGTAGAGTAGTCCGTCGTCGCGCCACAATTGCGCACGTGTACTACCGCATCCTGGGTGGCAGACGGAGAAGACGAGCGACCTATCTCGACATCGTCGCATGATGGCAGGATAGATTTGCAACCAGTGGCGATGCACCCGTACAAAAGCACCAATCCGGTCAAGATACGTCTGGTAGGAGCCATGGGATTCTGAAGACAGCTTGAGAGACGAAACGAGTCGTGGCTATAGGACATCCATTTCGAATTCGCTCCGACCATTTGGGCCATTTCATAACGATGCCGCTGGCCACGCGTACCACAAGCAAGCGCCGATTCAAACCAACCGGGAGGCATAGCCGATGATTCGCTCCGCTCCACGGTGCATGGCGATCTTCTGCTCGTCCGAATTGCTGAGCGCGGCCGCGCGCACCAAACAGATGTAAGAGAGAGAGAAGCTCGCCAATGCTCTTCGGCGCTTGG
>CAJDWT010000237.1_pt1 | contig 13890 bp, 10 predicted proteins | sample 7391671 | NCBI WGS metagenome assembly CAJDWT01 (sample SAMEA7055729, study PRJEB34461) | soil metagenome | biome: terrestrial ecosystem; feature: Peninsula; material: soil | place: Antarctica | collected 2016
TCCGGTGAGAAGGTCTTCTACGGGCACAAGGGCGGCAAGGGTGGCGAGTCGCTCTTCGACGACGTGACCAACGGCTACGGCCCCGAGAGCTTCACGGCCAAGAGCGCGGCCGCCGGCGACTACAAGGTCGAGGTCAACTACTTCAGCGCGCATCGTGGCCAGTTCCCCGAGGCGCGCGGTGAGGTCGTCGTCGTCCTCGACGAGGGTCGGCCCACCGAGCGTAAGCAGGTCTTTCCCTACCGGCTCTTCGCGGAGAAACAGACCGTCACCGTTGCCACGGTGCACGTAGGAGGTGACCGGTGAAGCGCGCGCTCGGGCTCGCTTTCGTCCTCGTCGCCCTTGCGTCCGGCTGTGCGCGCTCCGCCATCGCGACGAGCACCGAGCACCGCGACATCGATCAGCACGCTGCGCAGCGCCTCGCTCGCGGCGCCGGTGAGGACCGCCTTCGTGGGCGAAGGCTCGCTCGAGGCGCACGGTGAGACCACCGGTCAGACCAAGCTCGCGCTCGAGCGCCTCTCGGTGACCGCCACGACCACCGGCGACGTCACCGAGATGACGATCGAGCACGTCTTCCGTAACGACACCGACGAGCAGCTCGAAGGCACGTTTCGCTTCCCTCTCCCGGAGGGCGCCATGCTCACCGGGCTCGCCATGGAGATCGACGGCAAGCTCATGGACGGCGAGCTCGTCCCGCGAGACAAGGCCCGGAAGATCTACGAGCAGATCGTCGACGAGATGCGGGATCCCGCGCTCCTCGAGTGGGAAAATGGCCAGACGTTCAAGCTGCGCGTCTTCCCGATCGAGAAGAAGCAGACCAAGCGCGTGGTCCTCAAGGTGGTCGCGCCGCTCTATCGCACGAACGAGGGCCTCTTCTTCGCGTATCGCCCGCCCACGTCGGACGGCGGGCTCTCCCTCGAGCGCGTGAGCCTCACCGTCGACGGCAAGCGAATCAGCAGCGCTGACGTGAAGCGCGCGGCCTCGGGAGAGATGCTGATCAAGGTCGCCGACGTCGCGCCCGCGACCCTCGTCGAGCGCACATCGGACGGCGCCTACCTCTTCGCGCACGTCGATCCGTCGTTCGGCGAGGCGCAGGCGAACGAAGCCAAGAACGGCCAGGCGCTCATCGTGATGTGCGATCGCTCGCGCAGCATGCTCGAGGCGCGCGAGCTCCAGACGCGCATCGCCTCCCTCCTCCTCTCCAAGCTCGACGCACGCGATCGCTTCGCGGTTCTCACCGGCGACGTGAACGTGCGCGCGCTCGGCGGCGGTCTCCACGTCCCCACGGAGGCCGAGCGCACCGCGGCGACGTCATTCATCGACGGCAGCACGCCTGACGGCGCGAGCGATCTCGGCAAGCTCTTTACCTCCGCGGCAGGCGCCGCCACGCAAGCCCGCGCAGCAGGCCTTGATCCCGTCTTCGTCTACATCGGCGACGCGACGCCGACGTGGGGCGAGACGCGCGCATCGGAGCTCGAACGCGTCGCGAACCAGGCGTTCGGCGGCGCGCCGCTCCACGTCGTCGTCCTCGGCAAGTCCGCCGACGAAGCGACCGCGCGCGCGCTGACCTCGGCGACCCGTGGGCGAATGCTCCGTCCGAAGACCGAAGCCGACGCGCTTCGCGTCTCCGAGCAGATCGCCCACGCGCGCACCACGCGGCGCATCGAAGATCTGAAGCTCGTCGGCGGAGGCGGCGTCGACGTACCGCTCGGCGTTCCCAGCACCGTCTACGAGGGCGACGATCTCACCCTCGCTGCGTTCATCCCGAAGGACAAGGAGACGAACGCCCTCGGCATGAAGCTCGTCGGAAGCCTCGACGGCCGCCCGTTCGAGAAGGCCATCTCCCTCGCTTCGGCGACCAACGCGCGGGACATCGACAAGCGCTGGGCGAAGGCGCGCATCGAGCACCTCGAGAACGAAGGCGACGCCCACAAGGAGGAGATCGTGAAGACGAGCCTCGATCACGGTGTGATGAGCCGCTACACGTCGTTCCTCGTCCTCGAGAGCGAGGAGGCCTACGCACGCATGCAGATTGCACGCAAATCGAAGGTCGAAGCCGACGGCGAGGCGCAGGTCACCGGCCGCGACCTCGACGGAGACGGCGACCGGACGGCGAGCGTCAGCCCCGATCACCTTCAGCCCGGCGATCCCGAGGTCCGCATCCCCGCACCAGCCGACGCGCAGAGCGTGGTGGTCGTCTTTCCCTTCGGCGAGACGAAGAACGCGACCTTCGAAAGCGACGCGCACGGCGGGAGCTGGATCGCCCGCTTCCTCGTCGACGCGCACACGCCCGACGGGACCTACGAGATCGTCATTCGGATCACCCATCGCGACGGCCACGTCGAGATCATGACGCTGCCGTACTCCGTGGACACGCAGCGCCCCAACCTAGACGTCAAGGTGCGCGAGAGATCGAACGGCTCCTTCGAGATTCGCGCCACGCAGACGCTCACGCAGGCCGAGATCGACGCGCAGGCGCCGAACGCCGTCGGCACGCTGGACGAGAAGCGCCTCAGGCTCGCGTCGATCCTGACCGACGCCAAGCGCGTCGAGATTCGTACCCCCGACGGGCAGGTCCTCTCGCTCACGCACCTTAGCCTCGGCGAGTTCATCGGCACCTGGCGGCCCGCCGGCCCCGTCGCCGCGCACGGAAAGCTGCGCGTCATCGCGGTGGATCGCGCCCTCAACGAGCGCGCGATGGACGTGGAGCTGCCGTGAGGCTCTACGCGCTCGTGGTGGCGCTCGCCGTGATGTTCGCGCCCTCGGCTCCCGCGTCGGCGCAGTCGGAGCCAGCGCCCGCTCCGAAGGCGCGCGCGTTCATGACGTTCACCGCGCTCGACGACGCTCGCGCGTGCCTGCCACTCGCGCACGGCGGCTTCGCGGTGGCGACCGGCGGCGGCCTCGCGCTCATTGCCAGGGACGGGAGCATGCGTGCGCTCACGTCGATCGACGGCCTCCCGGAGACGCGCGTTCACGCCGTCGCCGAGCAGGACGCCGGCGTATGGGTCGGCACGGAGGCCGGCGCTGCGTTCGTCACGCTCGAGGGCGCGGGCGCACCGCGCGTCCTCCACACCGCGCTCACCGCGCCGGTACACGTCATCCACATCACGGCGAGCGGCGTCGTCTACCTCGGGACGCGCGGCGCGGGTGTCTTTCGAATCTCGCGCGATCGGGCCCCCGAGCTCGTTCGCACGACCGCTCGCGGGACACGCGCCACCGCGATGGCCGAGAGGAACGGCGTCCTCTACGTGGCCTTCGCTGACGGACCGCTCGCCAGGCTCGAAGGCGACTCGCTCGCGGCCATCCCGGGTAGCCCCACGCACGGTCAGTCGCTCGCAGTAGTGGGAGACGACGTGGTGCTCGGCGATCTCGAGGGGCTCTATCGCCTCGATTCACGCGGCACCTTCTCGGCCATCGCGTCGGTCGACGCGCGTGGCCTCGCCCAGGCGGGCTCCTCGTTCCTCGCGGCCACGTACGGCGGCGGCCTCGTCAGCGGCACGCCGGGCGGCGCGCTCCGCGCCGGGGACGCGTCGGTCGCCAAGCTCGCGCGCTCGGTCGCCGTCCGCGGCACATCACGCTGCGTCGCAACGACCGAAGGCGTCTTCGTCGACGAGGGCACGGGCTCGTTCCACGCTCTGTCGCTCGGCGGCCCGACCTCCAACGACGTCACTGCGATCGCCGTCAGCGCCGATGGTGCGCGGGTCGCCGTAGGCACGTTCGATAGCGGTGCCTCGATCTACGAGCGTGGCATTTTCACACGGGTCTCCGCGCTCGACGAGCGCGAGGTGGTCAACGGGCTGGCCTGGCAGGGCGATCGCCTCTGGATCGCCACGGTGCACGGCCTCCTGCGCGTCGACCCGCGCGACGGCACGGCCCGTCGCTTCACGGCGCGCGACGGCTTGCCATCCACGTACGCGCGCGTGATCCATGTACTTTCCACCGACCGCGTCCTCATCGGCACGGAGGCGGGCCCGGCGATCGTCGACGGCGATCGCGTAGCGCCGCTGCTCCCCACCACGAAGGGCACGCCGGCATCGATCGCCTCCCCCATGCATGCGACGTGGGCGGTGGCGTCCTCGCCCGACGGCACGCTCTACATCGGGACCTCGACCGGTCTCTACTTCGGCAAGGACGGCCGCTACCAGCGCGCGTCGCTCGCCGGCGGTGAGCTCGAGGACGACTGGGTCACGGCCCTCGCGATCGACGGTCGCGACGTCTACGTAGGGACCTACGCGAAGGGCGTCACGCGGCTTCGCTTCACGAATCGACGCCCGGAGATCACGCAGCTCGGCGGCGGCTACGTCAACGCCGACGGGCTCGTCGTCTCGGGCGGTCAGCTCTACGCGGCGACGATGGACCATCTCCTCGTACGCCCCACGAGCGACGAGGCCTCATCGTGGGCGATCTCGCCCCTCGCATCGACCGGCCGCGACGTTACCGCGATCCGCTTCGTCACGCGCGGCGCGGCGAGCGTCGAGGCCTGGGTCTCCAGCCGTCGCGGCATCGGCATCACTCGCTGAGCACTAGAGTGGCGGGTGATCCGCAATGAGAGTTTCGGCGTGCGCTCGACGACGCGAATTTGGGCGAGGTTTACCTCTTGCGTGACGAGGTGCGGTAAATTGTTGGCGTGAGCGCCAACGTCATCGTGCAGATCTTCGGAACCAAAAAATGCAAGGAGACGCGTAAGGCCGAGCGCTGGTTCAAGGAGCGAGGCATCCGCGTGCAGAGCGTCGAGCTCACCGAGAAAGGATTATCGGCCGGCGAGCTTCGCAGCGTCGCAAGCGGGGTGGGCGGCGTCGAAGCGCTCATCGATCGCGAGAGCAAGCGCTACGTCGACAAAGGCTTCAAATATTCCGCACCGACGTCCGCGCGTATCGAGGCGATCCTTCTCGAGGATCCGTTGCTCCTCAAAACGCCGATCGTGCGCCGAGGCAGGGACGCGACCCTGGGTTACGCGCCCGAGGTTTGGGAGCTCTGGCGCGTACCTTAGGTGGCATCGCAAATCGCGAGACGTGTAAGATCGCCACCATGTCGACCCTCACGCCGTGTCGAAGCTGTCACCGCCATTGCCGCACCAACGAGACGTCGTGTCCGTTTTGCGGCGTGCGGCGCGTGATGCTCGGCGTCGGCGTGATCGCCATCGCAACGCTCGCGGTCGCGTGTGACAACCCCGCAGCGAAGACGCCCGACAACAGCGTCGAGATTCCGCAACCGACGGCCTCCGCGTCTCCTTCGCCAATCCCGACCGACACCGACACCGAGGCTGGTGCACCGGACCCCATCCCGCCGAACGCCGATGTCAATCGCCCGGCGCCGATGTATGGGTTACCGCCCGTTAACGTGACGCCGCGGCCCGGCGGTCATCGCGCAGCTCCGATGTACGGCCTGCCGCCGCCGCGCTCGAATCACTGATGCCTCGGTAGTGGAACACGGCGAACATCTGGCGCTTGAAGGCCCCGCGGTCTGCGCGTCCTATCACTGATGAGACTGATGAGAAGCGTTCACGGACAAACATGATACGTGAAGCTCGCCGTTCCGTTCGTAGTCGTCACAAATGAATCGGGCGAGACATTGAACGCGGTCGCGGTGCGTGTCTGGCCGCAGCCATATTTCGCGGTGGCCGGCGTGGGGCCCAAAATGTTTCCCGAGACGACCATTGGATTTGCGGAGGTCCCTGCGCCTTCCGCATTGATTTGGATGCGTGCTCCGCTCACGCTATTTCCCGTCACGGTGCCGCCGATGATGTTTTGCGAGAGGTACCACGCGTGTGGACCGAGCTCGATGCCGAAGTCACACAAGAGGCCATTGCAGTTGATCGAATTGCCTTTCACCATGGTCCCGACGAAGTTCCCGGACGTGCCTCCATTGAAGTTGTCGAGCATGAGCCCACCGAACGACGATTGAAGGACATGCAGTACCGAATTGTTTTCGAAGATGGCGTTCTGTGCGCCGCCGCAGATGAAATCGATGTCGCTGTTGTCGACGAATTGGTTTCCGCGGACCGTGGCATTGTTCGAGCCGAGAAGGGTGAGACCGTCGGACCACATCATCTTGGTATTGTGATCGCCATTTCCATAGAACACGTTGTCTTCGATGGTCGCACCATCGCCACTCCACTCCCAGCCAGTGCCGCAGAGCGCGCGCGCCGACATGCCGCGCTTGAACGAGCAGCTCACGCAATTGTCGCTGTGCGCGTTGAATCCGGCTCCGTTTGTTCCAGCGGCGCAGGTTGCAGCGGCCGTGCTCTGCAGGCGAGCTGCGCGATTGCCATCAAGCACAATGCGATCGAGATGCACTCCTGAGCCAGAGCGGACGTAGAAGAAACCGCGTGCCACATTGAGATTCTCGGAAGCCCTCAGGACCGCGCACGAGGTGCTCTCGTGATCCCAACAATTCGGACTGCCGGCGACGGTGCCAACCGTGCGAATGGTGATTGGGTTGGGGACCGAGATCTCGCCATCGATTCGATAGATACCGCCCGGGAGCTCGAGTGTTCCACCCGAGGGGGTATTGTTAATGCAGGTTTGAAGCGCGGCCGTGACGGCGGCTCCTCCGCCGATGTCTCCGGTCACGCCCGCGCAAATGGTCGCGGTCTTGGTCGTTGCCTCTACATCGATCACGTGTGGTGGGCTCACTGCTGGGAGCCATGCAACACCTTCATCCAACAGTCCCCATCCGTAGTAATAGCCGCCCGTGAGTGGCGGAGCGCGCACCACGAGCGGGATCGTGATCTCCGACGCGTTCGGGACGTCTGCTGCAAATAGGATTCGCGCGAGGCCGAACGGCGCGTAGTCACGCGGGACATTGAATCCGAGTCGAACACTTCCATTTGCGGGAGCCGTTGCTCCGCTGCAATTGCGAAAGGTCACGAACGTCGTCACGCGATCATAAGGAGCCATGGTCGCCGGGGGCGCTACTTCCGAGACGAATGCCCACGCCGGAGAACCAGCCGGACAAGTCGATGGCGCGACCGCGCTCGAGCACGCGTTGACCTTGCACACGAGCCCGGCGTTACACAATTGATCGGTACAGCACGCTTGACCTGCGCTGCCGCAAACCGGAGGTGGGGGAGTGGCGGCATCACTCAGCGGCACACTTGAATCGGAACGATTGGGCTGCGCGTCATTCGGGTCGGGATTCACGGCGCCGTCCAGGTCCGGCGCGGACTCTCATGTTCGACGTAAGGCCAACACAAGCACTGATTGCGAGGAGCGTGAGCGAACGGCGAAGGAGCGCGCTTTGCATCCATTACGTGTGTCATAAAACTCGCTCGCGCACGAGGCTCTGTGCTCGTAAGCGCGCCCACGGCGAACGAATTGCTTCAAGGCCAAGAGGAAATGACGCCTGCCTCGACGCTTCGCGGAAGCGCTGATCTTCGCGGCAACCGATCGTGAAGACAATCCCGGCGTCGACCCATTCGGCTGCGCCGTGAGCCGTTTGCTAGCTCGTCACGCGCCGCCCAGAAACCTCATTGGAATGACGAGCGCTCGCGTGATCAACCGCCCGCGCCCGCGTCGTACATGATGACCCCGCCGTCGTCGTCGCAGGGCGCCGGAAACGCTTCGAGCCGTTGCCACACGCCGTACTCGCACTGCAGGATGTTGCAGAAGTTGCACGGGTTGGTGCAATTCTCGCCGCCGCACGAGAGCCCTTCGACGTCGCACGGCTTTCCTTCGAGGTTGCTGAGATTGGTCGGGCACGCGCACGAGCGCGGACATGCCCACGTGCCGTCGGCGCCGCACGATGGCGTTCCGCATTCGCAATCGGGCTCGCGCGCGCCATCGCACGGCGGCATTGCGCATTTGGTTTGTGGGCAGCTCCAAGCGCCTTTGATGCAGCTCGCGGCAGGCGGAGGGCCGTCGTCGGCCGGACACTTGTTGCACGCCGGTGCATCGGCGTTGACGCATGCTCCGCCAGTTCCGTCGGTGGTGGTGCCGCCGTCGGTCGCGCTGTCGCCAGAGCCCACTTTTCCCCCGCACGCGGCCGAAAGAACGATGGCCGACGCCACGGCGAGCAAGCTGAAGGCGATGTGACTGAATCCGGATCGATCGATCATGACGAGGCCTCGAGTGACACACGTTTGGCACGCATCCGAGCTGGTTTGCGGGCTTTCCGCACCTTTCGCAACCTTCGTGCCGGATCGCGGCATGAGCCGAGAAATGACCTTCGTGCGTGTACGCGCAGGCTGCGGAACGCCGGTTTGCCCATTTTTTTTTGGCTCAAACGGGACGGGTCGACGAGCAATTGGATGTCAGTAGGTAATCCGGTAGAGATGGACGCCGTACTGGCTGTAGCTGTCCTCGAAAACGCCGTGGTCGACGGGAATACTTCGGGCTTCACCCAGGACCTCCGCGCTGGCGGTGACCGGGAAGTCGCGCAGAGTGTAGGTGGCGGTCGTTGCCCCGTTGCGCATCTCGACGGTCAACAGATACGTGGCGCCGTTGAAGCGCTTGAGCATCACGTCCACCGGGATGTCCGGGTTGGAGGAGCTGATGGTCACACCGTTACCCACCGAGGGTGTGTTGAGCACCGCCGCAATGTCCTTCACCTGAGCGTTGATGCCCGCGAGCGCAGCCCGCAAGGCCGGTGTGGAGACACACGCATCCTCGACAAACGTCGGCTTAAATTGATGGCAGAAGTAGTCAATGCCCGCGGCGCCGTGCACCAGCGCCATCCATACTTCGGACTTTGTTTGCGCGGTGCTGGGCATGGTCGTGTCATTGAAATTGGAGGCCTCGACATCCATGATGACGGGCTTTGTGTAGCCGGACCATTTACGCAAATTGTCCACTCCCGTGGCGACGATCTCCAGTGGTGCGCCCTCGTTTACCGGGTAAATGTCATACGCCAGCACGTCGGCTGCCTTGGCGTATTCCGCATACATTTCGGTCTTTCCGGTGCATGAGCCCCGGCCCACCCAGCTCACATCGGCTACTCCGCGTCCCAGACCGAGCACCACCGGCCGCGTTCCGTCCCGCTCGTTGAAGGTCTTGTAGGTCTGTTGCAGCTCGGACGGCGCGATGCAGGGGCCATAGCCTCCACCGCTCAAGGGTTGTGCGTTGTCCGGTTCATCGGGTTGGAGCCAGCCCATCAACGTTGGGTCGGCCAGGTGCGAGGCATAGTCCCCGCTCTGATCGGCGACGGCGCGAAAGCTCGCCTTCGCGAGCGTGGACAGCTGCGCGTTCGTCGGGCCGTCGTAGAGGCCCATCAAAAATCCGATGCCTGCCTCCTGAAAGAGCGCCGCGTTGCCCGGGCTCTGAAGCCAAACGGTGATCGGAAACCAGCTCGGATCCGAGGAGAAGCCGTGCGACCACTTCGCGTAGTACGACGGGCCGCCCCACCAGGGAAGAAAGGTGTCCGCCGCGAAGCGGCTGTCCGGGGCGGAGGCGCCGTCGGCAATCGCGGAGTCGCCATCCGTACCCGGACTGGGGCCGCCGTCGGCCATCGCAGAGCCACCGTCCGCACCCGGACCGAGGCCGTCATCCGACCCCGAGCAAGCTGCCGTCACGCACGTCACGCACACCAAAGCGGCCAGTAGAAAGGAACGCATCTGAGGATGAAAGCATAGCTCAGCGTCGTGCATCCGCAGATTGCGAGGAAACGCCGCATCCGCCGACCACGCTGCATCAACGTTCCACGAATTCCGAACGCCGCGCCGTGATCGAGTGGCAGCACCGTCGGTGTGATCGAATCGATCGTCGTCGGCGGGGTGCGCGGTCCACTCGGACGATCATCTTGCATCGTGTGCATCGGCTCGGGGGAGGGCAGGGCGATCAAATCCAAAGACCGTCGAGCGCCGTCCCAGGGTTAGCTTAAAATGGTTCCTCGGACCGCGGTGGCGACCTCGATAGGTAGGTTGCGCCCCTTCAGTGCCTCCTCCGGTCCCCCATGAATGCGGACGCGATCGCCCACGCGCGCAACCAGGGACATCGCGCGCAGCGTCGTACGGACGAGGCTCGTTCGGATGCTGCTGCCGATGAGAATAAAGTCGATCGACGCCGACCGGTCGTAGGTCGCTCGCTGTATCTTCTGGAAGGCGTGGCGCGCGTCGGCCCCTGGTAGATCAGCGTCATCCGTAGGGATCACGACGAAGCACACGAGCGGCACCCCTGCGGCCTTGAAGGCGGCGTCGACGTCGAGATAGAGCGCCTCGACGCTCGCGCGGGTGGGGGTCTCGTTCCAGCGAATGACCACGTGCTGTCCGAAGCGGTGGATTTGGTATTCCATGATCTATGGGAGAGGCTCGACGTTGCTGTTCACTGCGATGCGGACAGGTGAGTGACTGGTTGATCGCTTCCCGATCGGATTGTCGCGCTCTCCTCTGAGCTTGCGGAGCATCGCACTTTATGGAATGCCACCCTTCTCCGCTTCGGTTCGGCCTATCTCTTGGAGGCTTCGTTCTTTGTCGGTGGCCACTCCGCTTACTTACAAAGACTCCCACTGCAGACGCTTGTCGCCTGCGCAACGCAGGTCCCATAGGTGCTCGCCTTCACCGAGGTGGGCGCGGTGCCTCCTGCTCGAGGCGAATGAAAATACGCTTTTGCCAGCGGTGTATTTACGCACGCATTTACTTGTGTGAAATATTCTGTGAAGCCCGCGGACACGGCCTGCAGGGTTCCCCAGCTCGCGGGCGTTGTGATGGTACCGATGCCCAGATCGCTCCCGGACGTAGGATCGTGAACAGTGACCGACCACATTGAGGCTGCGGCTTGCTTCAGCGTGAACGTGTACGTCACGTTCTCACGCCAAGCGAATGGGAGACGACAGCTGTAGCCAATCCCTTCGCCTCCGAAGGGCTGGCAAGTGGCTCCTCCGGGGAGCGGAGTCGCTGCGGTCCCGTCAAAGATCGAGAAGATGAACATCTTGTCGATGACGGTTCCGCCTGCGTTGCCATGCGTTTGCACGCCGAGATATCCGCCTTGCGTGGTGTTCGTGAAGAAGAATTGCTGCGCCCAGAAATAGGTCGCGTTTGCGACTGGCTGCGTCGTCACTGTGAACGGAAAAGAGAGCTCCGTGAATGGTCCGCCCGCGAAGTACGCGTGGGTGTCGGCCATGCCTCCCGGAGTAACGCCGGTTCCTGGTAGACCACCAGCGACACCCGTTGTCATTTCAACGCGGCCGTTATCGATACAAACGCCACAATCCGCGCAGCAGCTCGTTGCGTTTTCAGTGAGCGCACAGAGCCCGTCGCCGCACTTCGCGACCGCCCCGTCTGAGGCATCGGCGTTCGCAAGGGATCCTGAATCGGAGATGACGACGGCACCACCATCGACTGGCGTAGTCGACGAATCCGGAACGTTCACGACCGAAGCGCCTTCTTCGGAGGAGCACCCGAGCGCGAGAATTCCGCCCATACTAAGGAAGAGAAGTTGGGCGCCTAGGACGGTTCGTACGGAGGACATGTTTCTAGAGTCTAGCCGAATCGTGAATTCGGGCGCGCCTCGCGAGCGTCTCATTGAGACGCCGCAATCCGGTCCGCCGGCGACCTGGATGTGTCCTGACGACGCCCAGATACCGACGAAGAGAGCGGATTTGGAAAAGACACGTGCGTCATAAGCTGATCCAGACTGACGCGAGATGGCGGATTTTGCCGGAAGGAGAGAGGATCTCCACGTTCGTCGAATCCTCTCTCCGATTCGCTAGAGCTGACGGGCGAGCATTCGGCTGCATGATTACTTTCGCAGCATGGATCAACTGAGGAAATGCCCGCGGTGCGGCGCGGACAACCGCATTCCACCCAGACACCTCGCGCATGCCGGAAAGTGCGGCAGTTGTAAGGCCGAGCTGCCGCCCACCTCCACGCCCATCGACGTCGACGCCGCCGAGCTCGATCGCATCATCCATGACTCGCCCGTACCGGTGCTCGTCGATTTCTGGGCGGAGTGGTGCGGCCCGTGCCGAATGGCCGCGCCCGTGGTGAAGCACGTCGCACATGATCTCGCCGGGCGCGCCGTGGTCCTGAAGGTCGACACCGAGCGTAGCCCCGAGCTCAGCACACGCTACAACGTGCGAGGCATCCCGAACTTCGCCGTCTTCCGCAATGGCAAGCTCGTCTTCCAACAAGCAGGACTGGTTGATCGTAACGTGATGCGCAGTTGGCTCGAGCGCGCGTAAGGTGCCGCGCTCTTGCGTCGAGAGACCCACATGCAACGTCGAGCTACTTTTGCCGCGAAGCCGATGGTCAACGGCAAGCGAGTCGACGACCTAGCGACGTTGTCGCGCGACCCGTGGATCGCTTCGCTCGGTCCTCGTGACTTCGGAGCGTTCGTCGATTTGCTGGAGGAGATCGAGGTGCCGCGAGGCGTGAAGCTCGCGGCCCAGGGAGACGAGAACGACGCCGCGTACTTCGTTCTCGAGGGGTGCCTTCGCATCACGCGCAAGTCGTCCGACGCTGCGCGCATCGAACCTGGTCATCACTGTGCGTTGGCTGCGGTCCTCGATACGCGACCATCGCCGTTTTCGATTGACGCCACGAGCGATAGTCGCGTCGCGTGCCTACCGCGGTCGCGGTTCGACGCGCTCGGGACGAGTCATCCAGCGCTTGCCGCTCGCATCTCACGCGCCATCGCAGTCGATCTCTCGCAGGAGCTCGAGTCGCGCGGGGACGCGCCGATGGCCGGGACGGTGAAGGTGAGCGATCGGTTGCCGAAGGACACGATGGGGCGGATCGTGGGCGCCTTCCTCGACAATCGCGCGGTATCTCTCGCAACCCAGATCGACTCTGATTCCACCGTTGTGCCGATCGCACTCGGTACCGCCGAAGGCAGAGACATTTTTTTGCGGAGTGTCGGGCTTCTCGTGCTCGAGGTAATGAGCCGTGTCGTACCGAAGCTCCGTGTGAGCTGGGGACCGGTGATCGGCTCCACCCACGTCGTCCAAGTGATAGATGCGGGCCAGCTCGACCTGACGAAGCTTGCAGAAGATGTCGCGGTCGAAATGCGAGCGCACGTCGGAGCGGCGACGCCGTTTCACGAAGAGGTGTGGTCGAACGAGAGGGCGCGTCGCCATTTCGAAGGACAGGGCTGGGGAGACGCAGCGGCGCTTCTCTCGCTCCAGCTCGAGCCGCGCGTCTCCGTCGTGCGCTGCGAGAATTTGGCGGCGCTCAGCATGGGGCCCGTGTTGCCCAACGCTGAGATGCTCGGGCATGTGCGGGTGTTGCCGCACGCGCAGGGCCTTCTCATTGATCTTGCGGAGCATCTCGCGGAGAGGGCGACTGGACGAAGCCACGACACGCAGATCGATCCGGTGTTGCAAGAATCGACTGCGCCGCGCTTTGCGAGCGAGATGGCCGCCGCCCACCGTACGTGGCTCTCCGCGCTCGGCATCGAGAGCGTCGGTGCTTATGACGAGGCGTGCATCGCCGGCCGCGTGAGCGAGCTCGTTCGCGTCAGCGAAGGCTTCCATGAAAAGCGGATCGCCCAGATAGCAGATGCGGTGGCGTCACGAAGAGATTCGCTCAAGGTGATTCGCATCGCGGGCCCTTCCTCTTCAGGGAAAACGACGTTCATCAAGCGGTTGATGGTGCAGCTCGAGATCAACGGGATTCGCCCAGTGAATATCTCGCTCGACGACTACTACGTCGATCGCGAGAAGACGCCGCGCGATGAACACGGCGAATACGACTATGAATCGCTCGATGCGATCGACCGAACACTCCTGAAAGACCAACTCACGCGTCTCCTTTCCGGAGAATCGGGGCGACTGGCCCGATACGATTTCCTGACCGGCAAATCGATTCACGCGGGAGGCGAGGAGCTCACGTTGTCGAAGGGAGACGTGCTCGTGCTCGAAGGCTTGCACGCGCTCGACGAATCTCTTCTCGAGGATGCCTTTGGTGCGAAGGCGTCTTTCGGAATCTTCATTCATCCAGCAACGACGATTCCCCTCGATCCC
>CAJDWT010000087.1_pt2 | contig 13830 bp, 12 predicted proteins | sample 7391671 | NCBI WGS metagenome assembly CAJDWT01 (sample SAMEA7055729, study PRJEB34461) | soil metagenome | biome: terrestrial ecosystem; feature: Peninsula; material: soil | place: Antarctica | collected 2016
CGATCCCTGGCCGAGCGCGGCGTCGAGGTCCACCACATGTTGCTCTGTCAGGCCGGCGCGCGCGAACCGACGTGAGGCTTCGAGCGGGTCGGGCTCGCGCACGCGCTCGTCGTCGTAGCTCCCGCCGACGAGCTGGACGCACGCCCCCTCGCGAAGATCGATCGCGGGCAAGACCTTCATCGCGTCACCTCCTTCACGGCGCGCTCGAGGCATGCCATGCCGGCCGTCGAGCTCTTCTCCGGATGGAACTGGAGGCCGAGCGTGTTGGCGCTCTTGACCTCGGCGGCAAAGCGCTCGCCGTCGTGGGTGGCCCAGGCGGTCACGAGAGAAGCGTCCGGCGGACGACACGCAAAGCTATGTGCGAAGTACATGTATTCCGCTCCTGACTCTCGCTCGACCGCGGTCCAGCCAATGTGCGGAACGCGCTTGCCCACGAGCCGGGTGACCTTGCCAGCGACGAGGCCGAGACCGGCCCCCTCACCTTCTTCGCTCGCGTCGAAGAGGAGCTGCATGCCGAGGCAGATGCCGATGCACGGCAGGCCATCCGCGAGCGCTGTAGCGGTCTCGGCTCGCCAGGGCGCGAGCCGTTCGGCGGCGAGCCCGAACGCACCGACGCCGGGAAAAATGAGCAACTTTGCGCTCGGTAGCGCCGCGCCGAGATCGGTCGTCACCGTGGTGTCGACGCCCACCTTCGCGAGCGCGCGAACGAGCGAATGCAGGTTGCCGGCGCCGTAGTCGAAGACGGTGGCCCTCATCCTGTCGCCTCTAGCGCGGCGAGGCACGCTTGCATCATCGACCACGGCCCGATCGAGATACGAAGCGCGTCGCCGACTCCGGCGAGCTTCGGAAACGCACGGACCGACACGCCGTGCGCGCGCATCGCGTCGGCGCGAGCCTCGCACCCGGGGACGGGAACGAGGACGAAGTTCGCGTTCGAGGGGAGCGGGGCGAGCCCCTTGGCCCTGAGCGCTTCCACGAAGCGCGCACGGAGCGCGAGGACGTCGGCGACGCGGGCCTCAACCCAGGGCCGGTCGGACAGCGCGGCGAGCGCGGCTTTCTCGGCCACCGCACCGACTTTGTACGGACCGCGCGCGCGCTCGAGGTTCGCGATCACCGCCGGCGACGACACCGCCCACCCGACGCGCAGCCCGGCGAGGCCGAAAGCCTTGGAGAATGTGCGCGCGACGATCAACCGATCCGACGTCGCAGCGCGACCGAGCAGCGAAGGCGCACCCGAGTAGTCGGCATACGCCTCGTCGTAGAGGACGAGCGCGCGAGTCTTGGCGAGCACGGCGTCGAGAAATCCCTCCGGCAACATCGCGCCGGTCGGGTTGTTGGGCGCGCATAAGTAGACGATCTTCGGGTTTTTCCGGGCGATCGCGTCAACGTCGAGCGCGCAGGCGTCCGGACGCAGGCCGTTCGCTGTCGCGAAAGAGGCGACGATCGAGAACGTCGGTGGGCAGAACGCGAAGGCGTCGCCGACGTCGCCGAAGGCGCGCGTGATGATATCGAGGACGTCGTCCGAGCCGTCGCCGGTGACGATGCAGTCACCATGTACACCGAACGCGGTACCTAACGCCGTGCGGAGCTCGTCGCCGTACGGCGACGGATAACGGGTGATCGTCGACGATGCGAGCGAGGCGAGCACGTTCGCGACCGAAGGCGGCGCGCCGAAGAGGCTCGTGTTGTCCGTCAGATCGACCTCGCAGGGCGGTCGCTTCGGCACGTAGCGCGCGATCGCCTCGAGACCACGACGCGGGCGCGTCGGTGAGGGAGACGATGGCATCGCGGCGGCGTTGATGTGACCACGCGCCGCCGCAGCATGCGCGAAGAGCCCTTCGCTCTGCGCGAGCGCGTCGGTCGCCGGCGCCATCGCCGCTGCTCCGGCGGGGCTGATCCGCTGCCAGGTCGTCGCGCGCACGAAGTCGGTGACGGAGAGCCCGCTCGCACGGCGCGCGGCGCCCGCGGTCGGCAAGACGTGGTTGGCGCCGGTGAGGTAGTCGCCGAATGCGACCGACGCCGAGTGTCCGACGAACACGGTCCCCGCATTTTTCACGAACGGAAGCGACGCGTCGGCGTCTTCGAGCGCGAGGAACAAGTGCTCCGGCGCGAAGGCCTCGACGAACGGCCACGCGTCCGCGAGCGAGTCGATCACGAGGACCGCGCCGCGCGAGGCAAGCGCCGGCAGGACGATCTCCTTGCGGGGCTGCATCGGGGCGCTCGATTCGACCGCGGCGAGCACCCTCTCGGCGAGCGCTTGGCCGACACAGAGCGCGACGACGCACGCGTCCTCGTCGTGCTCGGCTTGGGCGCAAAGCTCACGCGCGACCGCTTCGGCGTTCGCCGTCCGGTCAGCGACGACGAGAATTTCGGACGGGCCCGCCGGCGCGTCGATGCCGACGTCACTCGACACCTGACGCTTGGCTTCGGCGACCCACGCATTGCCAGGGCCGACGATGCGATCGACCTTGCCGACCGACTCGGTGCCGTACGCGAGCGCCGCGATGGCGCCCGCGCCGCCGAGCGCGAGCACCCTGTCGGCGCCGGCGATCGCGGCAGCAGCGAGCACCACGTCCGAAGGGAGCCCGTTCGGGCCGGGCGGTGAGCAGACCACGACCTCACCAACCCCTGCGATTTTGGCCGGAACGACGCCCATCAGCACGCTCGACGGATAGGCCGCTTTTCCGCCGGGAGCGTACACACCGACGCGCGCGAGCGGATCGAAGCGACGCCCGACGACGACGCCCGGCTCGACCTCGATCTCAATCGGCCTCGGAAGCGAGGCCCGCGCGACGGTCTCGAGGTTCTTCGCGGCTCGTTCCAAGCCGGCGCGGACGATCGGATCGAGCGCGGCGAGGGCACGGACGAGCTCCGCCTTCGGTACCTCGATCGCCGCGAGCTCCACCTTGTCGAACGCGCGCGCGAAGCGCTTCAACGCGGCATCGCCGTCGGCGCGGACCTCGGCGATCAGCTTCCGAACCCCGTCCTCGAGCGCCGGTTGAACCGAGAGCGAACGGTCGACGAGCGCTCTCGTGTCGTCCGGGCCGAGCCCCGCGAGCCTCCCGGTGAAGCGAACGAGGCTCACGGCATGAGCCTTTCGATCCGCGTGACGAGGATCCCTTGGCACCCGAGCGCCTTCAGGCGCGCCACCGTTCGATACACGAGCAGCGCGGGGACGACGGCGTGCATCGCGACGAAGTGGCCGTCGCCCTGGACCTCGCTCAATGTCGGTCCGTTGAGGCCAGGCAGGGCGTCCTGCACCTTGTCGAGCGCGGCACGCGGCACGTTCGCCATCAAGTAGCGCTGCTCGCGCGCGCGGAGGACCGACGCAAGCGCGGACGTGAGGTCGGCGATCTCGGGCGCGCGCTCGTCGTTGCGAGCGATGAGCCTCGCGGTCGACTCGAGGATCGTCTCGAGCTCGACGAGGCCGTTCACGCGCAAGGTCGAGCCGGTGCTCGTGAGGTCGACGATGTAGTCGGCGACGCCGATGTGCGGCGCCACTTCGACCGCGCCGTGGAACGGGATGATCTCGGCCTTCACATCGTGCTCATCGAAATACTTCCGCGTGAGCCGGAGGAACTTCGTCGCCACGCGGCAGCTGCTCCCGGCTTGGGGCAAACCCGCGCCGCCGCTCTTGGCCGCGACGACGAGCCGGCAGCGACCGAACTCGAGATCGAGGAGCGACACGAGATCGCGGTCGGCCTCGGAGACGAGGTCCCAGCCAGTGATCCCGATGTCAGCCGCTTTGTCGGCGACGAGGGTTGGGATGTGCTCGGCGCGGACGAAGATCGCCTCGAACTCGCCGCCGATCGACGCGACGAGCGAGCGCTCGCTTCGACCGCGGATGGGCAGGCCGGCGTCGTCGAACAACGCGCGGATATCTTCGGACAGACGACCTTTATTGGGGAGTGCGACGCGGACCATGGGCTCCTCGATGTTGTCTTCGGAGCGGACGGGCACAAAACGAAAAACCCGTCCGCGATTCGTTCGGGACGGGCTTACGAGCTTCGTGCTGCGAGCGGTTCGCTCAACACGTGCACGCAGACCGCATCCGCCCGTTTTTCACGAGATGGATGGGGCAATGCGGATGCGCATGATGATGGCGGCGGCTCACGAGACCGAAGCTAGCAGACCCATCCGCCCGGGCAAGGGTCGCCGGTGAAAAACATCCGCTAGGCAGACGCCCTGCGCGAGGATAAAAGGGCTCGTTTTGAAGCGTCTCGTCGCCTACGCGTTGCCCTTCGCCCTCGCCGCCTCCGCGTGCGCGCACGACGTTGTCCTTGCCGACCTCGTCACCGACGGCGCGTGTGGCGACGGCGTCGTCGAGCCCGGCGAGGCGTGCGACGTCGCCAGCGACGGCTGCCAGCAGTGCGAGGTGACGCCCGGTTGGAGCTGCGACGGCAACCAGTGCCACGTCCTGTGCGGTGACGGCCTCATCGCCAGCGACGCCGCGTGCACGAATCCGAAGCGCGACACCGACTGCGACATGACCGGCTACTGGGCCGTGCGCGAAACCGACTTCGAGCGCGACGCCGTCTTGCAGAGCATGCAGGTCTCGAGCAACTGGTACCTCTACCACCTGAATCAGAGCGGCGACGACTTCACGGTCGACCAGATGCTCGACTGCGGCATCCACGTCACCGGCTCGGTCACGGTCGACTACACCGCGGCCTCGCTTCGTGCGGTCATCTACGGCAACCGCATGGACGACGCCGCGGGTCCGCACGGCGCGCGCCACGGCACCTCGAGGAGGACCGGCGCCGGTTGCACGATGACCCTCGACCGTTGGTACGCCGTCCGCGGCGCCGATGATTCGTACGTGCCGACCGACTTTTCGGCGGGCACCGCGCTCGCTGCTCTGCCGGCGATGCCGGCCGAGGCCGATCCGGTCGCAAGCACCGACACGCCCGCAGGCTCGACTGATCCGGACGGCGACGGCATCCCGGGCATCGCCTTCTCGATCACCGGGTTCGTGTCCGGCACGCGCAACTCAGCGCAGCGCACCGCCAAGGTGTACACGACGGGCACCGGTGTCGTGCCTGCCTCCGCGGTCGTGGTCGCGATCCCCGGCACCTTCGACCTCCAAGAGAACGTCCTCCGCGTGACCGATTGCGGCAGCGCGTGCGGCCTGCTCGCGTCGACCGCGCATGCCGCGCAAGACGTCCAGGACCGCGTCACCTTGTCGTTCATCGGCAAGACGTTCGGCAGCGCGCGCGTCGCCGCAGTCGTCGCCGGCGTTCCACGCGCGGGCATCGACGACGACCTCACGACGTGTGCGAACGTCCGCCGCGTCCTCCCCCACGACGCCACGTTGCCGCCGAGCTCCCCATGAAACGATGCAAGCTGCATGCATTTGGCGCGACACTTTCCCTCTCCCTGCTCGTGGCGCTCGCGCCTTCGGCCGCTGCCTCTCCGCTCTTGCAAGCGACGCAGTCGGTCGGTGACAACGCGGGGGCGCAAGGCGTCGTCTCGGGGCCAGGTGCGGCCTCGGCGTACTTCAATCCGGCGCTCCTCACCGAGGCGGACGAGGACGTTCTCCTCGGCTTCGTCCTGGTGTCGGAGCAGGTTGGCGTCACGCTCGACGGTCGTCACGGCGGCGACGTGCCGGTGTCGGTCGGCGATCGCGACGTGACGAGCCCCGGCGGGACGCCGCTCCCGAACGACGTCGTGCCAACCCAGTGGCTGCAGCAAGGGTGCCCGGCCGGCACGAGGCCGGGAGAGTGTCCGGCCCCGGGGCTGCCCGCGCGGCCACGCCAGGCGGCGGGGACTGGCGGCAAGACGCGCACGTATCTCGCGTTCGGCCTCGTCAAGCATCTCGTGCAGAACCGGTTGACGTTCGGGCTCTACGGCATGTTCCCGCTGTCGACCTTCACCACCGCGCAGGCCTTCTATCCCGACTCGCGCGAGTCGCTCTTCACGAACAGCCTTCACCCGGAGATGTACGGCGACCGCCTCACGTCGATCTCGCTCACGCTCGGCGCCGGCTTCAAGGTGCTGCCGAATGTGTCGCTCGGCGCCGGCCTCTCGCTCGGGCTCGCGAATACGGCATCGTCGGCGACGTACGTGCGCGACGCCACCGACTACTCGACGCTCCTGCTCGACAACTCGGTCCGCACCCAGGTGAACCTGTCGCCGGTCTTCGGCGTCCGGTATGCCGCGATGCCATGGCTCCGCATCGGCGGCGCAGTCCACGCGCCCGAGTCGTTCGGCGTCGACACGACGATCGATGCGACCTTGCCGTCGGGAACCGAATCGCACGGCACCGTCTCGAACGTGTTCGACTGGATGCCGTGGATGGTGGACGTCGGCGTCGAGGCCGACGTCGTGAAGCGGGGCTCGTACACGATGTCGGTCGACGCCTCGATCAAGTACGCGCTCTGGTCATCGTACCTCGACCGTCAGAATCAAAACCCAGTCATTTACGGCCCTGATTTGGCATTTCACGACACGCTCTCGGGTGCGCTCGGTGTCCGTCACAAGGTCGGCCCTGCCCGCGCGTTCATCGACCTCACCTACGCGCCTTCGCCCGTACCCGAGCAGGTCGGCGAATCGAATTACGTCGACAACGACAAGGTCGGCATCTTGGCCGGCGGTGATATCTCGCTCGAGCTCGGCTCGACCAAGCTCCGGCCCGGCTTCCAGCTCAACGTGAACCGCCTGATCCAACGGCACAACGAAAAAGACGACGCGCGCATGACCGACCAGGTGCCCGACGACTCGATCTACGGCTCGACGCACGATCCTGTCATCGGCGCGAAGGGGCTGCAGACAAACAACCCCGGTTGGCCCGGGTTCTCGAGCCAGGGCTGGGTCTGGGGCGGCGCGATCACGCTCGCCGTTCCGCTCTGATGTTCGAGCTCCTCGGCGCCTTCGTCGTTCGCCACGCGAAGGCGACGCTCGCGGTCGCTGCCCTCTTTCTCGCCGCGTCGCTCGCGGTGCTCCTGCGCGGCGGGCCGCTCGCGAGCGGCATCATCGAAGGGCTGGAGGCCCGGCAAGCGGAGCACCTCGCCGACCAGGTCACCGGCCGACCCGCCGAGACGACGTTCGTCGTCGTGCTGCGCGCGCACGAGCTCGACCCGCGCGACGAGAAGTTCCACGCGGCGGTCAAGGACGCGCTCGCTCCCCTGCGCACGGACCCACGCGTCCTCTCCGTGATGTCGGCGGACGACGCGCCGCCGTTCATGGCCGAGCGCATGGTGAACATCGACGCGCACGAGGCCTTTGCGCTCGTCACGATGAAGGACACGTTCCAGGACGCGCTCCGCGCCTACCCAGCCGTCCGCGCCGAAATCACCTCGAAATCGCTGGAGATCGGCTGCACGGGCACCCTCCCCTATTTCCACGATCTGAACGACACGCTCGAGACCGATCTCGTTCGCGCCGAGCTCATCTCGCTCCCCTTCGCTCTCCTCATTTTGCTGTGGGTCTTCCGGACCGCCGTCGCCGCCGTCCTGCCCGTGCTCGTCGGCGCGCTCGCCGTCGTCGGCGGCATCGCCGTCGTCTTCGCGCTCTCACGCTCGATGGAGGTCGCCAAGTACACCATCAACGTGTGCTCGCTCGTCGGGCTCGGCGTCGCCATCGACTACTCGCTCTTCCTCGTCAGCCGCTACCGTGAGGAGCTCGCCGCCGGCTTCGCCACCGAAGAGGCGGTCGTCCGCGCGGTCGCCACCGCCGGTCGCGTCGTCGCGTTCTCGGGCTGCGCGGTCGGCACCGGCCTCACCGGCCTCCTCTTCTTCCGTGGCTCGTACCTCTTCACGATGGGCATCGGCGGCTCGATCGTCGTCTTCCTCGCCGTCGTCTTCGCCCTCACGTTCTTGCCCGCTCTGCTCGTCGTCCTGGGCCCGGCGATCCATCGCGGCGCGCTCCCGCGCTCGAAGAAGGACGAGTCCCTCTGGTGGCGCAAGGTCGCCGAGGTCGTGATGAAGCACCCCGTCGCCGTGCTGGTACCGACGCTCGGCTTCTTGCTCCTCTTGGGCACGCCATTCTTGCACGTGAGGCTCGCGGCGGCCGACGTCCGCGTTCTCGGGCAAGAGAGTGAGGCGCGCCGCGTCTTCGATCGATTCCACGCTGATTTTCCCGACGCATCGGCGAACCGCGTCGACGTAGCGATCGTCTTCCCCGGGCCGGCGCTCACGCCCGAGCGTGTCGGCGCGCTCTATGACTTTTCGCGCGCGCTCCGGAAGCTGCCGCACGTGACGAAGGTCGAGAGCCTCGTCGACCGCAACGATCCGACCGAGGACGAGCCGGACAAGGAAGACTTCGAGGACCTCCTCGTGAACCCGCCGGAGATGGTCGCCTCGCTCGTTCTCCCGGCCGAGAAGATGCTCACCAAAGACAACGTGATGCTCGTCCGCGTTGTCACCGACGAGCTGCCGGAGAGCGAGCAAGCCCGTGCGCTCGTGCGCGCCGTTCGAGCATCGCGCACGGTCGGCGACGGTCAGATCCTCGTCGGGGGTAGGACCGCAAGCGACCTCGACACGACCGCCTTCATGCTCTCTCGCGCGCCGCGCGCCTGCGCGTTCGTCATCGGCGTGATGGTCATCGTCCTCTTTGCGCTCCTCCGCTCTGTCCTCTTGCCGCTCAAAGCAGCGCTCATGAACGTCGTGTCAATCGCAGGCTCGTTCGGCGCGCTCGTCTGGATTTTCCAGGACGGCCATCTGCTCGGCGTGGCCCCGAGGCCGCTCGAGCCCACCTTGCCCGTGCTCCTCTTCGCCGTCTTGTTCGGTCTGTCGATGGACTACGAGGTCCTCATGCTCTCGCGCATGAAGGAGTCGTTTGAGGCGAGCGGCGACAACACCCACGCGGTTGCGGAAGGTCTCGAAAAGACAGCCTCGCTCATCACGAGCGCGGCGGCGATCATGGTCGCGGTCTTCGGCGCCTTCGCGCTCGCAAAGGTCGTGCTCGTCCAAGCGGTGGGCCTCGGAATGGCGCTCGCGGTCGCGCTCGATGCGACGCTCGTGCGCGTCCTGCTCGTGCCGGCAACCATGCGCCTGTTCGGCGCCGCCAACTGGTGGCCTGGCTCCCGCGCTCGAGCCAAAAGAGCGCCCGTTTCGCCTCCGTAATTCCGCTCAACCTTTTGCCGAATCCGTCGTTCTAAATCCTCGAAGGGGGATTCGCCGCGCGAGAGCGTTCCGCGGCGAACGAACGACTCATGGCCATTCGTACGTTCATTTTGACAATCGCGCTCGGCGCGCTCGCGATCACCACCGGCTGCGCGAAAGTGGCCGACACCTACGAAGGCGCTTGGACGGCCGACGAAGTGAGCGCCCTGAACGACGGCTTCGCCGAGTGGCAAGCGGAGCTGCCGCCCGCCCTGGTCCTCCGCCGCATCGAAGGCGCGTGCGAGGAAGACGATGCCCTTGGCGAAGGCTCGGTGAAGTACGGTGAGGTCGAAGGCCCCGTCGTCACCTTCTGGGTCGACTGCGCCGCCGCGCACGGCGTCTCGCTCGAGCGCGTCGCCGCCCACGAAGCCGGCCATCTCCTCGGCCTCGCCCACCAGCCGGCAGGCAGCCCGCCGAGCATCATGCGCGCCGCCGCCCACGATCAGACGCTCGAGCCGACCAACTTCGACCGCGCCAACGCCGCCGACATCCGCCGGTGAGCAGGTCGGACCGGTTTTCCGACGCTCGCCGGAATCGCGAATACATTCCTTGACGGGCATATACCCGCGCGAGCATATACGTCGGGTGAACGAAACGTTCGCGGTGTTGGCCGAACCGAATCGTTTTCGGATCGTGGAGCTCCTTCGTTCGGGGCCTCGCGGCGTGAACGACATCGGTGAACGTCTGCATCTTCATCAGCCCCAGGTTTCGAAGCATCTGAAGCTGCTTAAAAACGCGGGGTTCGTCGAGGTTCAGCCTCGCGCGCAGCAGCGGCTCTATGCGCTGCGGCCGGAACCGTTTCGCGAAATTCACAATTGGCTGGAGCGCTATCGCCAGCTCTGGGATGCGCGCTTCGATCAACTCGACAAGCTCACCGAAGAGCTAAAAAACAAGGGGATCAAGCATGAGCGTCGAAAGCGGAAGTGACCTTGTGAAGAAGAATCAGACCACCTTCGAACAGAAATCGGATCGGGAGCTGGTCGTCACACGCACGTTCAACGCGCCGGCAAAGCTCGTGTTCGACGCCTGGACCAAGCCCGAGATCATCGTGCGTTGGTGGGCGCCACGCTCGTTCGGCATGAAGCTCGTCACGTGCGAGGTCGACCTGCGCGTGGGCGGAAAGTACCGCTTCGTGTTCGACATCAACGGACAGCGGCAGGAATTCTTCGGAGTCTACAAAGAGGTGGAGCGACCCACGCGGCTCGGATCGACCGACGACGAGCAGAAGGCGCCGGACGGCGAAGAAGCCGTGACCACCACCACCTTCACAGAGAAGCACGGGAAGACGACGGTCGTCGTAAACCAGCGCTTCGCGTCCAAGGAAGCGCTCGACGCCATGGCGGCGGGCATGGAACAAGGCACGCACGAGACCTACGAGCAGCTCGACGAGCTCTTGAAGACGCTCCTCTGACGAGCTGAGTGGCGTTGCTCGAACGGGGCTGGCTACCGACACGTTCCCCGAACGATAGTTCCGGAACGGTCCAAGCCTCGCTCGAGTCACGAGCGAGGCTGGCCGAGTGAAGTGGGTCGAGCGGGACTCGAACCCGCGACCTACGGATTAAAAGTCCGCAGCTCTACCAACTGAGCTATCAACCCGAAACGCGCGAAACCCATAGCACGGCCACGGCGAAATCGAGCGCTCATTTCGCAGCTCCGATTCCGGCGATCGGTCTGCCCTCTGCGCCGGGAAACGGAAATCCGAGGATCGCGGCGACCGTCGGCGCGACGTCGACCATGTGCGCCATCCCCAGATTTCCGCGGCGCGTGACGGCGGGGCCAGCGGCGATGATGGACGCGTGCATGTCGGCGTGATCGGCGCGATAGCCGTGCATACCTCGCTCGCCAGAAGGGCCGACGAGGTCGCCCCAGAGCGAGCTCGAGAAGAAATAGCCGGGCTCGGCCTCGAGCACCCAGGTGGCGCCGCGGAACCCCTCCATCTTCTCGATGTCGGCCGCGCCGTCGACCGCGGCGATGCCGTTGTTCTTGTCCTTGGCGAGGTCCTCGAGCACCGCCCGCGTGCGCTCGCGCGTCGTGTCGTCGTCTGGGTTCTTCAAGACGATGCCGCACATGCCGCCGGCGGAGAGAAGCCCAGCCTTCCAATCTTTGACACGTCCGCCTTCGACATCGATGAGCCCGGCCTTCGCGAGCGCGACGGCGGGCCGCACGACCTTGTCGACGTCGGCGAAGCCGTGATCGGACACGACCATGAACGTCGTGTCGGCGGCGATGCCGATCGCATCCGCGGCGCGCTCGAGGCGCGCGACCTGCCCGTCGATCTTCTCGAGCGTCGCGTACGCGCGGTCGCTGAAGGCGCCGGTCTGGTGCTGCACGGAGTCGAGGTCGGTGTAATAGACGAGCATCAAGTTGGGCGCGTGCGCGCGCAGCACGTATTCGGCCGAGTCACCGCGCACCGCGTCGCCCCGTGACTCGCTCGGTAGCGCGTGGCCGTGCGCTTCGATCTCTTCGGCGAGCCCGCGCGGCCGCGTTAGCACGCGCATCAGCTTGTCGTCCTCGGCGTTCTTCGCGCGCCACACCTGCGGCACGTTCCAATCGATGTCTGCGCCGACGGTCACCGGCCAATACACCGCGCCGACCGTCAGCCCCTTCGCGTGCGCGGCCTGCCAGAGCGTCGGCACCGTGATGTCTGCCGCGTACCAATTCCATCCGTCCTGATTCGTGTAGAGCGGATCGAAGGGAGTGTTCACGAGGATGCCGTGCCTCGACGGATTGACGCCCGTCACCATCGTCGTGTGCGTCGGATAGGTGACCGTCGGATAGACCCCTTCGAGCGCGCCGAACGTCCCGCGCGCCATGAGCGCCCTAAGCGCGGGGATCTTCGCGTGGCTCGCCGGATCGAGAAAATACTCGGGCTTGAGCGCGTCGATCGAAATCAATACGACGTGCGGTACGGACGCAGACGTTGGCGCTCGCACGGCCAATGCCGGCGCCGGTGACAATGTTGTCGGATGGGAACCGGGGCTGGCGCCGCAGCTGAAAATCGCGCATGCGATCAGCACGCCGAATGACGAAAAAAGGCGCATGGTTACCCTCGGCACCATAGCCCCGTTGACAGACTCAGGGTGTGGTGCGAAATGAAGTTGAAAGTCGTATTCAATTAATCGCCAGGGCTGATTGGGAGCTTGGATGAAATCGCGTCTTCGATCTCGTGTTCTTCCGCATGCGATGTGGCTGTCGGCGCTCACCGTCGGCACGCTCGTCGCGTGCTCCTCCGGCTCCGAGCTCTTGCCAGTCGTCGTCACGCCGCCGCAGACCGACGCCGGTCCCATCACCGCGGGCGAAGCCGGCATCATCAACAAGGGGGACCCGTTCGATCAGCCGATCGACGGCATCGGCACCGAGCTCGTCACGAGGTTCAACGACGGCGACCGCGAGTTCGATCTCGTCCTTCGTCCCTACGACGGTATCGGTCCCCTCTACACGCGCGCTTCGTGCGGCGGCTGTCACGACGGTGGCAACCGCGGTCCTGGCCTCGCCCAGAAGATGGTCATCGTCGATTCCGACGGCATCACCCCTTCGCTCGACCAGTCTCTTCTCCCCTTCGGCAATACCGTGCACCCGCTCATCGTCAGCGACATCCCCGGCGTCAAGACGCCCATCGTGCCCCCGCTGCTCGACGGCGGGATCGACGGAGGAGACGCCGGAATGGAGTCGCTCCGCGTCACGATCCGCTTGGGACCGCCGATCCTCGGACGCGGCTACATGGAAGCGATCGCCGACAGCGAAATCCTCCGGATCGAGAGCGAAGAAGCGAAGCGCACCGACGCCATCCACGGCCGCGCGAACCACACGACGTTCGCCTCGACCCCGAACAGCGATCAGACCTACGAGCAGTACAAGAAGGGTGACCCGGTCATCGGCCGCTTCGGTCTGAAGGCGCGCATCCCGACGATCGACGACTTCGCGGCCGACGCGCTGCAGACGGACATGGGGCTGACGAGCGTCATGCGGCAGACCGAGATCGCGAACCCCGACGGCGTCACCGACGATCTCAAGCCCGGGCTCGACATCGCCGACGACAAGCTCAACGCCCGCGTGATGTACCTGCGCCTACTCGCGATTCCGGCGCGCCAGGTCGACCCGGCCGGCGCGGCGCTCTTCGAGCAGACCCAGTGCAGCGGCTGCCACGTCAAGTCGCTCCACACGCGCGCCGACTACCCGATCAAGCAGCTGGCCGACATCGACGCGCCCGTCTACACCGACATGCTCCTGCACGACATGGGCGATGAGCTTTCCGACAGCGTGGCCGGAGGCGCCGAGGGGTCGGCGGGCCCGCGAGACTGGAGAACCGCGCCGCTCATCGGGATCCGGTTCAACCGCGTGCTCCTGCATGACGGCCGCGCGACGACCGTCGAAGACGCAATCTTGAAGCACGCCGGTAAAGGCTCGGAGGCGCAGGACTCGATCGATCGGTTCAACGCGCTGTCGGCCGCAGACAGGAAAACGCTGCTAGACTTCGTCAGCGCTCTCTGAGGCTTTTTCCTCGGCGAGCAAGCCTCGATGAAATCGAACTTGGTCGCTCTACAGGAAAAGAAGATCGCAAAGATCCTCGGTCGCGTGCTCGCCGTCGCGCTCGCTGCGCCTGCCGCCGTCCTCGGCGTGCAGGCATGCTCGAGCGACGACTCGCCAGTGAACGACGCGGGCCCGGACGCCTCGACTGGGACCGACGGCGGCCCGGTAGATGACGGCGGAGCCTCGGACGACTCGGGCG
>CAJDWT010000243.1_pt1 | contig 13766 bp, 12 predicted proteins | sample 7391671 | NCBI WGS metagenome assembly CAJDWT01 (sample SAMEA7055729, study PRJEB34461) | soil metagenome | biome: terrestrial ecosystem; feature: Peninsula; material: soil | place: Antarctica | collected 2016
GCCGAAGAGGCCGAGCGTCCTTACGTCGAGACGATCGAGACCGAGAAGATCGCGACCGCGCTCGCGACGCGCGTGCCGATCACCTTTGCGAAGGTGCACAAGGTCCTCGCGTTCGCCGAGGACGAGCACGTGATGCACGTCCTCGCCGCCGATCCGTTCGACACGTCGGCGTTCGACGACATGCGTGTCCTCTTCGGCAAGCCGGTCGAGGTGCACGTCGCGCCGGGTGAGCGGATCGTCGACGCGATCAACCGCGTCTACGAGCGCGAAGCCGGCGGCGGCGAGCTCGAGAGCGAAGAAGGCGCGGTCGACGAGGCCGACGCGGCGAGCGATATCCTCGACTCCGATGATGAGGCCCCCGTCATCCGTTGGGTCAACTCGCTTTTTTTGCAGGCAATGAAGGAGCGCGCGAGCGACATCCATATCGAGCCCGAAGAGCGCGAGGTCGTCGTGCGCTACCGCATCGACGGCGAGCTCTACATCGCGCGCAAGGCGCCGCGCCCGTTCATGAACAGCATCGTGTCGCGCATCAAGATCGAGAGCGCGCTCAACATCGCCGAAAAGCGCCTGCCGCAAGACGGCCGCATCACGAAGAAGATCGCCGGCAAGAGCTTCGACATCCGCGTTTCGACGATCCCGACGAGTCGCGGCTACGAGCGCATCGTCATGCGTCTCTTGAACAAGTCTTCGGTCCTCTTGGACCTCCCCGACCTCGGCTTCTCGTCGCGCGATTACGCGTTGATGGACGGGCTGATCCGCCGCCCCGACGGCATCATCCTCGTCACGGGCCCCACCGGCTCCGGCAAGACGACGACGCTCTACGCGTGTCTCAATCGGATCAACCATCCGAACATCAACATCCTCACCGCCGAAGATCCGGTCGAGTACGAAATCGGAGGCATCCATCAGGTGCACGTGCAGCCGAAGATCGGTCTCACGTTCGCTTCGGCCTTGCGTGCGTTCTTGCGTCAGGATCCCGACGTCGTCATGGTCGGTGAAATTCGCGACAAAGAAACGGTCGACATCGCGATCAACGCATCGCTTACTGGTCACTTGGTGCTCTCGACCATCCACACCAACGACGCCTCCGGCGCCGTCACGCGTATGGTCGACATGGGTGTCGAGCCGTTCTTGATTCGCTCGTCGGTCATCGGCATCTTGGCCCAGCGCCTCGTGCGGGTCCTCTGCCCGCATTGCAAAGAGCCCTATGCGGCCGAGGACTCCGAGCTCGAAGAGATCGGCCTCACGCAGGAGCGCATCCGCGCGCGCGAGCGCCGTCGCCTCAACCCGCTCACGCGTTACTACCCGCGCACCGCCACCGAACGCGACATGCTCGACCTCGAGCCCGGCGTCCGCCCGATGTTCTACAAGCAGCGTGGCTGTGACCGATGTGGCAACTTGGGGTTCATGGGGCGCCGCGGTATCTACGAGCTTCTCTTGATGGACGACGCCGTCGGCCCGCTCATCTTGAAGAATGCCGACGCGCAGCAGCTCAAGCGCGCTGCGATGGACATGGGCATGGACTCCCTCCGAGACGACGGGGCGAGAAAGGTCCTCATGGGCCTCACCACAGTCGAAGAGGTCTTGGCCGCGACGCAAGAAGACGTCGTCGAGCTCGCACCGCTCTCAACGCCTCCAGGCACCCCCGCAAGTGTAAGAGCAGGCTGAATCATGGCCTCTCTCCTTTTTTCGTCAGCATTCGGTGAGCCGAGTGAAACGAGGCGACACGCCAGCGATCTTGGAGATCGCGCTTTCGCCAGAAAGCGCTTCGCGGCAGCGACGCGTGGGGAGGCTCATTTTGCGGAGCAAAACGAGGGGCCCGCAAGGCCCACTAGAGTCAGGCTTGCCCTTCGTAGCCGTCGAAACGACGAGCTCGGACGAGGGCAAATCTAATGGCCGTCTTCGAGTATCGCGGTCTCGTCTCCGCCAGCGGAAAATCCGTCACGGGCGTTCGCGATGCGGACAACCCGAAAGCGTTGCGAGCAGCCCTCAAAAGGGAAGGCATCCTTTTGACGGCCGCGAACGAGGACACGAAGGGCGGCGCTGGCGCTTCGCGCAAGACGGTCGACTTCGGCGCGATGTTCCGTCGCGTGTCGGTCACCGACGTCGCGATGATGACACGTCAGCTCGCGACCCTCGTCGGAGCCGGTATTCCGCTCGTCGACTCCGTGAGCGCGCTGACTGAGCAGGTCGACAAGCTCGAGCTCAAGCGCGTCTTGACGCAGGTGCGCGACCGTTTGAACGAAGGTATCTCGCTCGCGAAAGCGCTCGAGCCGCACGGCAAGGTCTTCGCGCCGCTCTACGTGAACATGGTCGCGGCCGGCGAAGCGTCCGGGACGCTCGAGCAGGTTCTCGAGCGCCTCGCCGATTTCATGGAAGGCCAAGCACGCCTGCGCGGAAAAGTGAGCGCCGCGCTCGCGTACCCGGGTCTCATGCTCATCATCGGCTCGTCGCTCATCAGCGTCATGATGGTCGCCGTCGTCCCGAAGGTGACGTCGATCTTCTCGAGCTTGGACCGCGCGCTGCCTTGGTACACCGCGGCGCTCATCCTCGTCTCCGACGTCCTCTCGTCGGCGCAGATGGGGGGCTTCATCCTGACACTCGGCACGATGGTCTCGTGGCGCAAGGCGATCCAGAGCCGCTCGCACGGCCCGCAGTCGAAGGAAGAAGCGCTGGCGAAGAAGAGCGTCTCCGGCTGGGTGCTCATTGCGCTCTTCTTCACGATGTTTCTCCTGTTTGCGGCGTTCGCGATCGTCGAATCGATAGTGGCGTTCGGCGAAGGTGTCGCCTTGGGCATGGTCGCCGGCTTCGTGATCGCGCGCTTTGTCGCGTTCCTCGGCACGCCGCCGGGTCGGCTCTGGCGCGACACTCGGATGCTCAAGCTTCCGATCTTCGGTCCGCTTCTCCGCATGCTCGCTGTCTCGCGCTTCGCCCGCACGCTCGCCACGCTCCTCGAGGCGGGCGTTCCACTCTTGAAAGCGCTGGAGATCGTCCGCAACGTCATCGGCAACGCGAAGCTCGAAAAGACGGTGGAAGAAGCGGCGGCCTCCATCCGCGAAGGCGCGTCGATCGCCGCGCCGCTCAAACGAAGCGGCGACTTTCCGCCGATCGTCATCCACATGATCGCCGTCGGCGAAAAGAGCGGTCAGCTCGAGAGCATGCTCCAGAACGTCGCCAAGGCGTACGACACGCAGGTCGACACGAGCGTCCAGGCGCTCACGAGCCTCCTCGAACCGCTCATGATCGTCTTCATGGGTGGCGCGGTCGGCTTCATCGCTTTCAGCATCATGATGCCGCTCATTCAGATGAATGATTTTGTCCAATGAGGTCGCTGGGTCTTCGCATGCTGCCGGGTTCGAGCGACTTGCCGCCCCGTAAAGGGACCGCAGCCTGATGGCTCGCAGCTCTTCCAAAGTCTTCTTCCCTTGGGAGAGGCGGCGCGGCCTCTTCGGGATGGCGTCTCGGGCTCGGGTCCGGCTCGTCGTCGGGATCGCGCTTGCGCTCGCGTTCGTGATCTGGATCCGTGGCCGCGAGGAGCGCGCGGCGGGTGTGCGTGCGACGCGCGCCAACATCACGACCGCGACGAACGCGATCGCCAGCTACCGCGCCGACCACGGCGGAAAGTGCCCGCCCACGCTCGACGAGCTCGTGCACGGCGGATACGCGCGTGACGTGCCGACCGACGCGTGGGGCAACGCCTTGCGGCTCACCTGTCCGGGTCGTCGGGACCCCGCGGGCTTCGATCTCGAAAGTGACGGACCCGATGGGGTTCCCGGCGGTCTCGATCGAGTAGATTGATGATTCATTCGAAACAAAACCTCGAGCAAACGGCTTTGAAAGAAGAGCGCATGCATTCCAAGGAGACACCCATGAAGATCAATGTCCGCCGCTTGCGCCGCGCTCTGTCGCGTGGCGTGACGCTCATCGAAATCCTGATCGTGCTCGCGATCATCGGCATGATCGCCGGCGGCGTCGCCGTATACGCCGTGCCGAAGTTCAAGGAGTCGCAGGTCAAACAGGCCAAGATCAGCGCGCAAAGCCTGCAGACGATCGCCGACGGGTGGCGCGCCGACAACGGCAACGATTGCCCGACGCCGAAGCGTCTCCAGGCCGAGAAGCAGATGTCGGCCGGCTCGAGCCTGAACGATCCGTGGGGCGCACCCTGGACGATCCTTTGCGACGGCGACAACACCACCGTCATCAGCTCCGGCCCCGACAAGAAGGACGGCACCGCCGACGACATCCACTTCCCCCCGGACGAGCAGCCCGAGAAGTGAGATGAGCCGGTCGTCGCGCGCGCCAACGATCCGCCCGGAATCCAGGGCGATCGTGCGTCGTGCGACGTCGGTCGCGATGACCTTGATCGAGGTCTTGGTCGTCCTCCTCATCGTCGTCGTGCTGGTCCTTGATCGAGGTCTTGGTCGTCCTCCTCATCGTCGTCGTGCTGGTCAGCGGAATCGCGATCGGCGGCGGACACGTCGCCAGCGCGCGTCTCCGACAGTCTGCGACGCTCATCACCGGCGCGGTACGGGTCGCCTACACGCGCGCGAATGCGACCTCACGCAACACGCGCATCGTGTTCGACTTCGACAACGAGAAGATGTGGCTCGAAGAGGCGAACCGTCCGTTCTACGAGTCGACCAACGACAAGACGCACACCGGCGGCGCTGATCCGGCGACCGAGATCGAGGCCGCGGCGATCGCGGAGGGCGAGCGCATTTTCAGGGGGCCGAAGGCGCCGCGCGCGCACTTCCACACCGTCTCGAAGTCGGAAGATCATCCCGGAAGCGCGCTGCTCACGCGTGACCTGCCGAGCGGCATCGGGTTCAAGTCGGTGCAGACCGAGCACGACGACGCGCCGATCACCTCGGGCCGTGCCTACCTCTACTTCTGGCCGGGCGGTCAGAGCGAGCGCGCATCGGTGCAGACCTGCGTCACGCACACCGACAACGGCAAGGTCGTCTGCGAGCCGGGTGACGGGACCACGTTCTCGATGATGGTCGCGCCGCTCACCGGCAAGGTGACCGTGAAGTCGGGCTCGGTCGACCTCGTCGTTCCGACGGACGACGAGGGCGCGTCCGACCGCCGCGATCCGGGGAGCTTCTGATGAAGCAGCTCTCGAGACGAAAACGAGCCAAAAGAGCAGCATTTTCGCTGCTCGAGGTCATGGTCGCGGTCGCGATCCTCGGGCTCGCGCTCAGCATCATCTTGTCGGCGCAGGGCGGTCTCGCCGCGAGCAACAAGCGCGCAGCGAACATGGGCCAGGCGGCGAACTACGCGCGCTGCAAGGTCACCGAGACCGAAGAGAAGCTCTTGAAGTTCGGCTACCCGACGCTCGACGCGATCGATCAAGACTTGCCCTGCTGTGACGACGAGTCGGGCAAGTTCCGCTGCGACGTGCGCGTCGAGAAGGTGATTTTGCCGATCCCTCCGCAGAACACGCTCGAAGGCGGCGCCGCGCTCTCGCTCGGGTCGGCGACGGGCCCCGCCGGCGTGGCCAGCAACGCCCCAGGCGGGATCTTGAACAACCCGCTCGGCACGGGCGGCGGGCTCAACTTCGACGGCGGGATTGGTGGCCTCGGCGGTCAGCTCACCCAGGCGACGGGCGGGCAGGGCGCGGCGGGCCTCATCAACATGGTCATCGGGTTTCTCTACCCGCAGCTGAAGTTGATGTTCGAGGCGTCGATTCGTCGGCTTACCGTCACCGTTCGTTGGACCGAAGGGATCGTCCCGCGCGACTTCGAGCTCGTCGAGTACATCACCAACCCGCTCCTGGCCGGGCTCGCCACTGGTATGCCCGGCACCGACGGCGGTCTGCCGAGCACCGGCGGCGCGGGCGCGTCGGGCGCGTCGACCTCGAGGACGAACCTCAGCCCGAGCCCGTTGTCCAGATGAAGCGCGGAATCCAGCTGAAAAATAGAGGGTTCACGTTGCTTGAGGTCCTCGTGTCCGTGGCGATTTTGGCCATGATCGCGATCCTCATCTACGGCGCATTCGACTCGATGAGCCGCGGCAAGAAGGGCGAGGCGATCAAGGCCGAGCGCGCGCGCACCGGCCGCTCGACGCTCATGCGCATGACGCGCGAGCTGCAGTCGGCCTTCCTGTCGCTCCACACGCCGACCAACCCCTCGCTCGTCGTCCGCCAGACGCTCTTCAGCTCGGTGAACAGCCCGACGTTCGACCGCGTCGACTTCACGTCGTTCGCGCATCGTCGCATCCGCGCCGACGTCCCCGAGTCCGACCAGGCCGAGATCGGCTACTTCGTCGTTCCGAATCCCGACGACACCGACAAGATGGATCTCGTCCGTCGCGAGCAGTCGCCGATCAATCTCGACGCGAAGCGCGGCGGTCAGGTCAACGTCATGGCCGAGGACGTCGCGAGCTTCCAGCTCCGCTTCTTCGACCCGCTCTCGTGGCAATGGGTCGAGACGTGGGATTCGCTCCAGGCGGCGAGCGGCCAGCCCAATCGCATCCCGTACGAGATCGAGATCACGCTTATCCTCGCGCACTGCCCTCCCGGCATCGACCCGAAATTCCAGACGAAGTTCCAGCTTCCGATCCAGCAACCGCTCTCGTTCGGGATTCCGCGATGAGCGACTCCCTTCGCGAGCTCCGTTCGGTGCATCGCCGAAAGCGCCTGAAAAATAGGGCAAAAGAGCGTGGAGTTGCGCTCATCATGGTCTTGGGAGCGATCGCGGTCTTGACCGTCATGCTCGCCGACTTTCAGGACGAGACGAGCACCGAGCTCTCGGCCGCGATCTCGGATCGTGACACGGTACAGGCCGAGTTCGCGGCCAAGAGCGCGATCAACCTAACCCGGCTCCTCCTCGCGACCGAGCCCACGATCCGCTCGGTCATCAGCCCGCTCTTCGCGTTCCTCGGCAAGAAGCCGCCGCAGCTCCCGGTCTGGGAGTTCACCGACCGCTTCTTGGGGCCCTTCAACGACAAGGAATCGTCGCAGAGCTTCGCCAGCGGCCTCAGCATCGACCTCAACAACGGCAAGAACCTCGGCTTGCCGGACGGCGAGCATTTCGAGCTGGATGTCGTCGACGAGGACTCGAAGATCGATCTGAACCTCGGCGCCTCGAACGACATCGCACACATCCGCGAGGCCCAGGAGCTGATGGGGCTGATGGCGCCGATTCAGTACAACCCTCTCTTCGAAAAGCCGGACGCTCGCGGCACCATCAACGATCGCCTCGTGATCTGCGCCGCGATCATCGATTGGGCTGACGTCGACGAGCAGCTCTTCAACTGCAATCTGCAGGCAAACGCGCAGCAGTCCGGAGGCGTCGAGGACGCGTACTACCAGCTACTGCCGAAGCCTTACCGACGGAAGAACGCGCCTTTCGACTCGCTCGAAGAGGTCCGCATGGTGCGTGGCATGACGGAAGATTTTTGGTCGACCTTCGTCGATCCGGAGCCGGACAAGCCAGACAAGCGCGTCATGACAGTGTGGGGTCAGGGCGCGATCAACGTGAACACGGCGAACGCGCAGACCTTGTACGGCGTCGTCTGCGCTGGCGCACCGCAATCGGACATTTGCATCGACCCGATCCAGGCGAGCATGTTCTTGTCAGCGGTGACGATGGCTCGTGCCGTCACGATGGGCGCGCCGATCTTCGGCAGCGCTCAAGACTTCATCGACGCGATGAAGGGCAAAGGACAGATTGGGCCGCTCTTCGCCGCGATCGGAATGAAGCCCGTAAAGTTTTTGTCCGAAAGCGAATTTTCGAAGAGCATTACGATCGAATCGAAGATGTTTTCGATCTACGCCATCGGGGAAAAGAAGGGGATCAAGCGCGACACGCGCATCAAGATCCACGAGGTCGTCGACATGCGCGCCGCCGCTCCGCTCACCGGCCAGATCCCGGGCAACGTGCTAGGGGCCGCGGGAGCGAGCAGCTCGAGAGCCACGCCGAGCCCCGCGCCGAGCGGCTCGTCGGGGACGGCCGTGAATGCGAACGACCCCTACGGCTTGCTGAGCCAGACGAACCCCGCTGGAAACGTCGTTTACTATCGGATGGACTAGGGAACAGGGAGACATGCCGACCACGCTCTTGGGAATCGACATCGGAAAGCACGCGGTGAGAGTCGCCTCCGTGCAGACCTCGTATCGGAAGACGGTCGTTACCGGTCTCCATGCGGTCGAGCTTGCTTCGTTTGGGGGTGACGTCCCCGCTGCAATTCGTGCGGCGGTCGAGGGCGCCGTCTCCCGGCCTGGTCTTCAAGGTCAGGTCACGCCGCGGAAGCCGGACGTGCCGGACGCAATGGCCGTTGCTCTCGACGGCGACCGCGTCGCGCTCCGCGTGCTCGAGCTCCCGGCCGCCGCCGAACGGCAGCTCGCCGATGTTCTTCCGTTCGAGCTCGAGGCCCAGGTTCCGTTCGAGCTCGACGACTCCGTCTTCGACTTCCGGGTGATGCGCAAGAAACCGAAGAAGGAGGGGGAGGAGGGGTCGGCCCCGATGCTCGAGGTCCTCGCCGCGGTCGCGAAGATCGCCGACGTCCGAGGGCTCATCGACCTCTTGAAGAGCGCCGTCGGCAGCGAGCCCGAACGGGTCGGCGTCGGCGCGATGCCGCTCACGAACCTTGCCGAATATACCGAGGTGCTCCGCCTGCCGGGGCCAATCGTCATCGTCGACATTGGCGTCACCACAAGCGACGTCCTCATCCTCGAGAGCGGGGAGGCGAAGCTCGCGCGCACGATCTCGTTCGGCACCGAAGGCTTGCCGGAGACCGCACCGAAGCTCGCGCGCGAGATCCGCGTCACGCTCGCCTCGCATCGCGCGAATGGCGGCGCGGCGCCGACGCAGGTGTTCGTCTGCGGCGCTGGGCTCACGAGCAACCGCGCGGCCGAGTTTTTGGCTGGCGAGCTCGAGCTCCCGGTCGGCTACCTCCCGCCTCCGACCATCGACGTCGAGGACGTGAGCCAGGTTCAGCAGCTCCCCTACTTCGCGCGGGCGCTTGGCCTCGCGCTCAGCCTCACCGGTCGTGCACCAGGGCTGAACCTTCGTCGCGGCGCGCTCGCGTATGAGCGTGGATTTGCCTGGGTTCGCGAGCGAATTCCGATCTTGGCGGGCCTGACAGCGGTCATCGGCGTGAGCTTCCTATTCTCGTCGTGCGTCGGTCTCTACGCCACGGCGAAGGATCTCGACACGATGCACACGGCGCTCGCGATCGTCACCAAGGACGTCCTCGGTGAAGAAACCACCGACCCCGATCGCGCCAACGAGCTCCTCTCGAAGAAGGCCGGCAGCGCCGACGAAGACCCGATGCCGCACGCCGACGCCTTCGACGTCATGGTACGCCTTTCGGAGGATATCCCGCAGTCGATGGTGCACGACGTCGAAGAGCTCGACGTCCAGAAGGGGCACGTCATCCTCCACGGCGTCGTCGGCTCGATCCCCGACGCGCAGTCGATCGCGAGCTCGCTCAAAGACGAACGCTGTTTCTCCGACGTAAAAATCACGCGCACGACCCAGATGGTGGGCACCGACCGTCAGAAGTACGTCCTCGAATTCGATCTGAAGTGTCCCGAAGATGTGCACGACACGAAAGACAAGAAGAAGACCTCCTCCGCTTCTAGCTCCTCGGCCGCGCCGAGCGAGAGCGGGCACTGATCATGGCGAACCGATTCTCCGAAGTCGCCGGCCGCGTTACCGCGCGCTTGCCGCGCGTCGAAATCAACTTCCATGAGCGCCGCAACTCGAGCATCGCGATCATCGCCGCGGGTGTCGCGCTGTTCGTCGCCATTCCGGTCCTCGTCGAGTCGATCCTCATCGCTCGCCGGGCCCAGATAACCGATCTTCGCGAGGCGATCGAATCGGTGCAATCGTCGCGCGCGTCGATCCGCGACCGCCAGGCGCGCCATGATCAAATCGCGATGCGCTACGCGAAGAAGGTGCCGCTCTTGGCCGGCTTCCTTCAAGAAACCGCGCGGGCGCAGAAGCTCGAGGTCACCGACTCGACCGACCGCCCCGACGTCCCGATCGGAAAGAAGTACGTCGAAAAGTCGACGGTCGTACACCTGAAAAAGGTGGGAATGTACCCGCTCGCGAAGTTCATGGAGGCGATCGAGCAGAGCGGCTCGCCGGTAACCATCTCGCAGCTCGCGCTCCGCAAGCGCGGCGGTGAGAACGACTCGTACGACGTCGAATTATCGCTGTCGGCCTTCGAGCGCGTCGAAACGCCGGCGCCGGCCTCGAGCGCCACGAAGGACGAAAACAAATGATCCGTGAAGAGTGGCGTCCGCGCCTCCGGGCGGTCGCGGCGATCGCCGGCTACCCAGCCTTTTACCTGTTCTGTGTGTTCCTCTTCACGTCGCTCACGTTCCCATACGAGACGCTCAAGCAGCGCATCGTCCTCACGTTCAACGCCCAGCAACGTGCCGCCGGGGCGCCGCAGGAGCTTCAGATCGACAAGCTGACTTCGTCGTGGGTGACCGGCGTCAAGGCAATCGGTGTGCACCTCAAACGTCCCTCCTCCGACCCGAAGAGCCCGCCGGTCGTGCTCTCGATCGATGAAGCGCGCGCGCGCATCTCGCTCCTTCCGCTCCTCATCGGCCATCACGACTTCACCTTCGTCTTGAAGGGCTTCGGCGGAGAGATCGACGGCTCGTACGAGGAGAACGGCAAAGAGCGCCACGTCACGGTGAACGTCGACGCGATCGATGTCGGCACGATCGAGCCGCTCACGTCTGCGCTCGGTTTGCCGCTCGAGGGGCATCTCTCGGGCTCGGTCGACCTCGACTTGCCGGAGGGGAAGGCGACCAAGGGGACCGGCACGGTCTCCTTCGAAGGAACCGACCTCGCTGTCGGCGACGGCAAAGCGAAGCTGAAAGGCGCTCTCGCGCTGCCGCGCCTCACGATCGGCGCCCTCAGCATGGCGGCCGAAGCGAAGGACGGCGTGCTCAAAATCTCGAAGCTGTCGGCGACGGGAAAGGATCTGGACCTCGGCGGTGAGGGGCGCATTCTGATGCGCGACATCGCGACCGAGAGCATTTGCGACGTCCAGCTCCGCTTCAAAATCAACGACGTCTACCGAGGCAAGACCGACGTCACGAAGAACCTCTTCGGCGCGCCGGGCTCACCCAAGGGAGGCGACGTCGAGCTGTTCGTCCCGCAGATGAAGGCGGCGAAGCGGCCCGACGGCTTCTACGGGTTTCACGTACGCGGTCTCCTCGCGAGCACCGGCGCCGCGCCCGGCGCCTCGAGCGGAGGTAGCGTCCTCGACAGCCGACCCGGCGGGCACCTCTCTCCTGCGTTCGGCGGCTCGATGGGCGGCGGTGGCGGAGCGGCGCCGTGAGCGCGTCGTTCCTCACCGGCGTCATCCATCTTCCTCCGCTCCCCGGTAGCCCCCGCGGCCATCATTCGATGGCGGATATCGCCACGCGCATCGTCGCCGACGCGCGCGGGCTCGCCGACGCCGGATTCGACCTCGCGATGATCGAAAACTTCGGCGACGCACCGTTCTTCAAGGACGCGGTCCCAGCGGTCACAGTCGCAGCGATGACGGCGTGCGCCGAGGCGATCCGCGCGAAGGTGCCCGAGTTGCCGCTCGGGATCAACGTCCTCCGCAACGACGTCGCCTCCGCGCTCGCGATCGCAAGGGTCGTCGGAGCGAAGGCTGTCCGCGTGAACGTCCTCTCCGGTGCGCGCGTCACCGATCAAGGAATCATCGAAGGACGCGCCGCCGAGGTCGCACGTCTCCGTCGCTCGCTCGGCGCCGACGACGTCGAGATTTGGGCAGACGTCGACGTGAAGCATTCGGCTGCGCTCGCGCCACGACCGATCCACGAAGAAGCGGCCGAGCTCCACGAACGCGCGCTGGCCGACGCGCTCCTCGTGACCGGCACCGGCACTAGCGCTCCTGTCGCCGCCGACGACCTCGCCGAGGCTCGCCGGGGCGGAAGAGCGGCGCGCATTTATGTCGCGAGCGGCGTCACGCTGGAGAATCTTTCGGCGCTCGCAGAGCACGCCAACGGCATCGTGATCGGCAGCGCGCTCCGCGCCACCGGCCGGGCCGGCGACCCGATCGACCACGCGCTTGCGCGCAAGCTCGCGGGCGCCTTCCGCGCTGCCTTCAAGTAGAGATCAAAACGTTCCGACGAGACCGGCGGCGCTCCCGCCAATGGTCGGCGCGATCCAAGGCGAAACGGTGAGCTTCGTTGCGCTCCCGGTCTTGACGGTGGCCGCGGTTTTGCGCGGAAGGACGAGCGCGACGACGCCGACGGCGACCCCGGCGCCGCCCACGATGAAGGCGATCGTGGAGACGGTGCCGAACGTCGACGCGCTGCTCTTGTCGCTCTGGAACTGGTCGCTGTTGAAGGTCTCCGACGGGCATTGGTCGTTCGGGCACTGCTCCTTCAGCGAGCTCGTCTTCGACAAGGACATCAGACCGGTGACAGCGCCGACCGCAACGCCGGCGATGCCGACGCCGAAACCGACGGCGGTCAGCACAGGAAACGTCTTGGGCGAGGCCCCGGTCGAGGCTGGCTTCGGCGCTTCGACCGGTGTGGCCTTCGGCGCTACGATCGCCGTCTCGTCTGGTGCAAGCTCGAGGATGACGCCCTTGGTTTCGCGTTCGGCGACGTCGACCTCGGATTTGGCTCGCGACGAGCCGGCCGACGCACTGACGACGTGATGGCCCGGGTTCACCTTTCGCGGGAACGGAAGCGCGGCGGTTGCGATGGCGACGCCATCGACGTCGACCGCAGGAGTCGAGCCTTCTGGTAAATTTTTGAGAGTAATCTGGAGCGAGGGGATGCGAGCCTCGAGGTCGGTTGCGAGCGCTTGTGCGTCTTTGCGCGCGACCGCGAACGGCTTCGGCTCGTTCGGTTGCTCGGGCAAGCGTGCGACGGCGAGCGCGGCGTCGAGCGCTTCGACGAGCTGACCGAGCGAGACCTCGGTCTTGGCGACCTCGATGCCGGTCGACGGTACGCGCATGATCGCGTCGGCGGCCCGGAAGCTCGCGAGGGCACCTTTGGAATCGCCCTTGTCGCGAAGCTGCGTGCCCTGGGCCATGAGCGCGCGCGCAGTGTCCTTGTCGGCGGCCGTCGGTGAGGCGGCTTGCGCGGCGTTGGCGAGCGCGAGCGAAGAGAAAAGAACGGCGGCAAACGAGAGACGCCGGAGCCTAGAAACCATAGTCGGTCGATTTCCCCGCCGGCTTCGAAGCCGGTTTGGATGAAGTAGCGCTCTCCGAAGGATGTGACGTCGCCTTCGTCGACGACGTGGCCGCAGCGTGCTTGCCGCTGGCTTCGGGAGCGGCCGGTGCGCTCGCCGACGGCGCAGGCGTCACGGCGACGGCGGTGCTCGTGCTGGGCTGGGGAAGGGCAGCTGGAATCGGATGCGGCGGTGGGATCGACTCCGAGGCGATCGCGGCGGGCGGCTGAGTGGTGGGGGCCTGAGTGGTGGGGTGACGTGCGGCCGTCACCGGCACAACGGCCGCTGCGGGCTTGAAGTAGCCCTTTTGATAGGCGACCACGCCAGCGCCTCCGACGACGAGGAGCCCGCAGATGACGCCGCCGAGCACGGCGGCCATCGCGCCCTTCGGCGTCTTCGGTGTGGACGCAAAGCTCGCCTGCGGATACGCGACCGCGGCGCTTCCAAGCGTCGCGTTGCTCACTTGCGAAATCGGGTGTTCGGCCTCGCTCGCCGCGCCGAGCGGAAAGGCGCGTGCTGGCATCGATGCGGAAGTCAGGCCACAGCCATGTCGTCTCGCCCCATTGCGGCTTCGATTTGCCGATGGGCGAGCTGAAGCGGTTCCGA
>CAJDWT010000088.1_pt1 | contig 13748 bp, 14 predicted proteins | sample 7391671 | NCBI WGS metagenome assembly CAJDWT01 (sample SAMEA7055729, study PRJEB34461) | soil metagenome | biome: terrestrial ecosystem; feature: Peninsula; material: soil | place: Antarctica | collected 2016
TCGAGGATGTGTGCGCGGTCGCGGGCCTTGTCGAGACGGTACTTGGTGCGGCGGGTCAATACGTCGCGCTGATGCTCGACGTCGCCGACTCTCGCAGCTTCGTCGCCTTCGTCGAGACAGTAAAGAGCGCGCTCCGGACGACGTGGAAGCGCGGAACGTTCGACGCGCTCGTCAACAATGCTGGCACCGCGCTCTACGCGCCGTTCGCCGAAACGACCGAAGCGCAGTTCGACGAGATCGTCGCGATCCACTTCAAATCAACCTTCTTCCTTACGCAAAAGCTCCTGCCCTTCATCGCCCACGGCGGCCGGATCGTCAACGTTTCGAGCGGGCTTGCTCGCTTCTCGTCCCCGGGCTCCTCGGCCTACGGCGCAGCGAAGGGTGCGGTCGAGGTCCTCACTCGCTACATGGCAAAGGAGCTTGGTTCGCGCCGCATCTCCGCCAACGTCCTCGCTCCCGGCGCGATCGAGACCGACTTCGGCAACGGCCATATTCGCGACGACAAGGCGCTCAACGCCCAAGTCGCATCGCAGACGGCGCTTGGCCGCGTGGGTCTCCCCGACGACATCGGCGGCGTGCTCGCGTTCCTCTTGTCGCCGGAAGGTCGCTGGATCAACGGCCAGCGCATCGAGGCCTCCGGCGGCATGATGTTGTGAGCAGAAGGCCGTGGCGCTTGCGACGTTTTCGGTCGCGTCCACATCCGGCGCGTGACGCTCCCGAGCTCGGCACGGTTCGTCGCCGCCGATCCGCTCGTGCGACACGCGAGTGCGCTAGGCTGGCGCCTCGTGCACCCGAAGACCTCACTTCCCGCGCGCGGAACGCGCTTCTTATTGTCGATGCTCGTCGTCGCCGGCGTGATCGGCGGCGGGCTCCTCGAATGCAGCCGTCCTCGGACCCCGGCCGAGATCCAGGGCGAGCAGACGTTCGCGCGCATGTGCGCCGTCTGCCACGGCAAGGGCGGTGAGGGCTATGCCGCCGACCGCGCCCCTTCGCTCGACGACCCCGCGTTCCTCGAGTCGGCGTCGGCCGACTTCATCCGCAAGGCGATCGAGAATGGGCGCTCTGGCTCGACGATGTCGGCCTGGTCACGGAGCCGCGGCGGCCCGCTCCATTCGACCGAGATCGACTCGCTCATCATCGCGATGCGCTCGTGGGGCACGCGTCAGAGGGCGACGCTCGACGAATCTCCGCTGAGCGGTGACGGGACGAAGGGTGCGGACCTCTTCGCGCGCGAATGCGCGTCGTGTCACGGCGAGCGCGGCGTCGGCGGCACCTACGTGCAGATCGGCAACGCCGAGCTCTTGGGCAGCGCGACGAACGGCTTCTTGCGCTACGCGATCCGCAAAGGACGCGCGAGCAAAGGAATGCCGAGCTTCGAACGCAAGCTCGGGGACGCTTCGATCGACGACGTCATCGCCTACCTTCGCAGCATCCAAAGAGCGGCGCCACCGCAGGCGCGCCCGATCGCGGCGAAGGCTCCGCCGATCCCTCTCGGGCCCGTGCCGCTCAATCCGAAGGGGCCTGAGCCCGTCGGCTTCAATGCGCTGCCGTCGATGACGTCGGCCGACGTCGTGAAGCGCGAGCTCGATCGCGGCGCGAAGATGGCGATCCTCGATGCGCGCGCTCCGTCCGACTACACGACCGAGCACATCGCCGGCGCGGTGAGCGTCCCGTTCTACAATCCGGAGCCGTATTTTCCCGGGCTTCCGCGCGACACGTGGCTCGTCTGCTACTGCGGGTGTCCGCACGCGGAGTCGGGCACGCTCGCGCGCAAGCTCCTCGCCGAGGGGTTCACGAAGGTGACGATCATCGACGAAGGGCTCGGCTATTGGCGGTCGCATCACTATCCACTCGAGCCGCCGGAGCCCAAGGCGCCTTAGTCCTGGTCGCGCGGGTCCCAGCCGGTGGCGTGCCCTTCGTCGAGCGCGTCGAGCTCTTTCATCGCCGCGGCGTCGAGCGTGAAGTCGAAGAGGCTGGCGTTCTCGATCATGCGCGCCTCTTTCGTCGATTTCGGCAGCGTGACCATGCCGTGTTGCACGCCCCACCGGAGTAGGACCTGCGCGTTCGTGCGCCGGACTCTCTTCGCGACCGCGCCGATTGTCGGGTCATCGAGACGCTTGCCGTGCGTGAGCGGGCTGTAGGCCTCGACGACGATCTTCTTCTCGGCGCACAGCGCGCGCGTGTCGCGATGCTGCAAGAAGGGGTGAACCTCGATCTGGTTCACGTCCGGGCCCTCGTTCGCGGTCGCGAAGAGCTCTTCCAGATGGGGTATAAGATAGTTCGATACGCCGATGTGCTTGGCCCGCCCGTCGGTCTTGAGCTTTTCGAGCGCGCGCCACGAATCGCCGCGCTTGCCGGCGACCGGCCAGTGGAGCAAGTAGAGGTCGACGTAGTCGAACGCGAGACGCTTCAGGCTCGCGTCGAACGCGCGCAGGGCCGAGTCGTAGCCTTGGTCGTCGTTCCAGAGCTTTGTCGTCACGAAGATCTCCTTCCGGTCGACGCCGCTCGCGCGGATCCCTTCACCGACCTCCGCCTCGTTGCCGTAGATGCGGGCGGTGTCGACGTGGCGATACCCGTTTTTGATCGCGGTCGCGACCGCCTCTCTGGTGACGCCGCCGCGGGGCGCTTGCCAGACGCCGAGCCCGACGACAGGGATGTGGCCGCCGGAGCGGAGAGGGAGGCTGGCGTTCGTCACGTTCGTCGTCATGGCGAGGGAACATAGACATCGTTCGCCGTTTCGAAAGCCGCCTCGTTCTTCAAGCCGAAAGGCCGGCCAGATCACGGCTAGAGTGAGCGCGTGCTCGACGCCATCGACCGCGCTGTCGTCCTCCTGCTCTACGGGACGATGGGTTGGTCCTTCGTGCGCGTGGTCGTGATCGCGCTCACCTGCATCGGCTACGGCTGGACGTATTTTTTGCTCGTTCCCGTCGCGCTCGTGAAGGCGTGGCGGCGGTTCGCGCTCGGGCTCGGCCGCACGTTGATCGCGACTTGGATTTTGCTCAACGTCGTGAAGCTCGCCGTCCCGCGCGTGCGGCCGTACATCGCGCTCGGTCTCGAGCCGATCTGGGGCCATCCGATCGACGGCTCGTTCCCGAGCGGACATGCTGCCGGCGCGTTCGCGGTCGCCGCGTTCGTGACGGTGTGCCTCCGGCGGCGGACGTCAGCTTCGGCGTGCCGCACCATTGGCGTTCTCTGGACGCTCGCGTTCGGCGTCGCGCTCTCGCGCGTATTTTTGGCCGTGCACTACCCGACCGACGTCGGCTTCGGCGCGCTCCTCGGCATCGTCGTTGGGACAATAGGCGGCGTTTCCCAGAGCAAGCGAAACGCCGCGCAGTGAGCGCGTGACCCGGGCCAGGCCAGGTCATCAGGTCACTTCGTCAGCTCACTTCGGAACTTGGGTCACGCAGCCGAGGACGATCTTGATCGAGCCGTTCGAGTCACTCTTGAGCGTGTCGCAGGCGGTGCCATTGAGCGTGACGGTCGAGGGGTCCGTCGGGTTGTCGTACGACCAGCCGTTGGTCGGATCCTGCGAAACGGTCGTCGAGGCGCCGCCGCCCGACGTGTAGACGACGTTGACCTTCGAGGGGTCGATCGTGCCGCCCGACTTGTCGAGCGTGAAGGTGCAGCTCGAGACCTGATCGCGGATGGTGTTGATTGCCTTCAGGAACTCGGCCTGGATCTGCGCCGCAGTCTTCGCCTTCGGGGTGATTTGGAAGTGGCAGGGGATGTCAGTTGCCGGCGAGCTCTGGTCCCAGTTCGGGTTGCAGCCGGCTGCCGGCGCGCCACCCGCGACGGCGAGCTTGCCCATGAACAACTCGTCGTAGTCGCTCGTGGATGCTGAGGGGTCTCCGACGCCGACGGCAAAGGTCGTGACTTTGGGCGTTCCGCCGAACGCATTCGTCGCGTCGGTGACGATCGCACTCTGTGCGCTGCTCCCGCCGTCGGGGACGCCGTCGGTCATGACGACCATGACGAGCTTGCCGCCGGAGACGAGCGGCGCTGTCGGCGTGAAAGACTTGAGCAGCGGGAGCTGACCCTCGTAGGCCGCTTTCAGAGGCGTTCCGTTGTTCGGCGCGACGTCCGGGTCGACACGAGCCTCGAGCGCATCTGCTTGCGTCTTGTCGACCGCTTTGATCCCAACGTCGACCGCGATCGCCGATTTCGTCGTGTTGCTCGAGAAGAGATAGAGGCCCACGCCGAGTGAGTTGTCGGGCTTGGCGACGAGACCGTCCCAGAACGCGTGGAGCGCGCCGCGCACCGCGAGCCACTTGGTGCCGCGCTTCGTGCTGGTCTTGAGCGGATCGGTTTCTTGCGGAGAGTTGTCCATGCTGCCCGAGCCGTCGACCACGATGAGCATGTAGACCGGCGTGCGGCTCGCCGTAGCTTCGGCGGTCGCGCACGCCGCGAGCCCTCCGTCTCCGCCGATCGTGCCGCCGCCGTCGCTCCCTAGGAAGCCGCCGCCGCCGTCGCCGAATCCGCCGCCACCGCCATCGCCTCCGCTTCCCGCGCCGCCGCCGTCCTGGCCGTCGCCGTCGCCACACCCGAAGCAGCTGTTGGCGTCGCCGTTGCTGCCGCTACAACCGACAGCCGCGACCAGCGCGAGGACCGAGGAGACACCGACGAGACGCGTAGCAAGACGAGAGATATTCATGGGGCTCCGATCGCATGGCCGCCCGCCCCGGCATCCGTCAGATCATGCGATTTTTCTTTCCTCGTTGTACGAGGAACGGTCGTTTGCCCGTCGAATCGGTCGCAGCTTCGACGTGGATGTGCGCCATGCGCTCACGCTGTCCTCCAACCGCGCCACTACGCTCACGCGTTCGCGCCGTGGCACTTTTTGTATTTCTTTCCGCTCCCACAAGGGCACGCGTCGTTGCGGCCCGTCTTCGCGCCGGCGCTCCGCGGAACCGTCCGCTTGTCGGCGAAGAAGTCGCGCGTCTCTACGATGCGCTGGGCGAGCTTCTCGCGCTCACTCTGCTTCCAGGCTTCGGGGTCTGCGAGCGGGGTCTCGGCTTCGCCCTCGGCCTCGACGAGCTCCTCGTCGGGCACGACGCCCGCGAGCGCGCCGAAGATGACCATGCGCATGAGACCTTCGTGCTCGGTGAGCCAACGCGGATGCAGCTTCGCGCCTTCGAAGAGCCCGCTGCAGAAGTCGGCGACGGAGTCCTCGTCGTCGGGGGCGGGCACGACGCTCTCGGGGCTCGCCTTCAGCCGGCGACCGACGTCGTTGTAGAGCATCGTTAGGAGCTGCATCGTCCGCTCGCCTTGCTGTTTGGTCGCGAAGGGCTCGTCGCCCATCACCTTCGTGAGCCAGGTGCTCGGCGCGACGTGGTCGGGGCCGATGAACACCGACACGAAGAGGCCCGTCGTCCACCAGCGCGACGACCCCAGAGTGGCGAGCAGCTTGTCGACGGCGGCGTTTTCGGCGGAGTCGAGCGGACGATCGGGCAAGAGCATGAGCGGTCAACGATACGGCGAATCGTGCTGCTTTTCTCCGCGCGTCTCGAGCACCCACTCGAAGAACGTCTCGAGCACCGAGAGGACAGGGCGAAGCTCTTCACCCCAGGACCCACCCGCGAGCCGTGCCGAGAGGCCGTCCTCCGCGATCGTGACTCCGGGAAACGCTGCCCGCACGGTCATCGCCTTGCCGTTCAGCGCCTCGTTCGCAGGAAACATCGTCTTCGCGAGGAGAGGCGCTCCCCGAAGATCGACGTCGACGTGGAGCGCTGGAGCCTCGTCTGACCACCCCGTCCGGATCGTCGCGCCGAGCGTGCGCTCGTCGCCGGCGGTCACGCGAGCGCGAAGCACGAGACCGTGGATCGAAGGGCCGCTCGGGACGAGAAAGGCGCTGTGGTCCTCCGCAAATCGCTGCCACGCCGGGCGAGCGTGCGCGACGACCGCGGGGAAAGGGAGCGCCGCGATCGCCTCGCCGATCGCCCTCGCTCGATTCGCCGCGACGCGGGCGAGCGCGACCATCGTGGGCTCTTCGTCGTCGGCGAGCTTCACATACGCGGAGAGATAGTGATCGGACAAACGCAGCTCGTCGGCGTTCCAGACGTCGGCAAAGATCGCGTCTGCGAACGCGGAGACGGCCTCAGCCGGCGCGGGAGGTCGGCCGCGGTCGGGCTCGAGCAGGAGCTGATGGCGAGCTCGCATTCGCTCCGGCAACATCGGCGACGCAGCGGCGAAGAAGCCAGCCTCACGGAACCGAAGGCCGAGCTCGAGGTCGGGAAACGATAAATCGAGCTGGGCGCCGAGCTGCGCATTGCGTGGCAGGTCGAGGATCGAAACCGTGACGGGTCCGATGTTGCCGGACGCGAGGATCGGTCGACGATCGCCTGGCGTCAGGCCGCTGGCCCGGGCCATCGCCTCCGCGAGCCGAGCGAGCCGCTCGCTACCGACGCTCACGTGCTGCCCCTCGCCGAGAATGCGTGAGCCGTGCGGAAGCACGTTCAGCGGCAGGAGGAAGCCGGGATCACCTGCCCATGGGACATTGAGCCGAACGGCGAGCAGAACGTCGTGATCGATGAAGGAGGTCCGGAACGTTGGCGGTAGACCGGACGGCAGCGGAAAACGGAACGGCACCGCCTCCCCGGCGCGCATCATCGCCGCCGAAACGCGGATTCGGCTCTTGTCGACGTGGCGTTGATCGCGGCCATGCATCACGATCGTCGCGGCGCTCACGAGGTCGAGCGTCACCGCATCGAAGCGAGCGTTTGCGCCGCCGCGGAGCGCGATTTGGCCTTCCAACGCCTCGTCGAGGGAGAGCACGCTCGAGGCGAGGGTGATCTCGAGCACGACCTCTTCGTGGAAGCCACGCGGTGAGCGAACGGTCGCGCCCGCGCGCACGGCATCGACCGGTGGAAGCGTGACGTTGGGGAGGAGCGTAGCGTCGGGATCTCGCGCCCAATCGACGCTGAGATGCGTGGTGAGCCGATGGCTGATCCCACAATCGTTCCCCTGGAAAGCGGGCGGCAGCCACGCGGGCAGATCGATCGCGAACGGGTAGCGGTGCGTGCCCGCGGCGAGCGGTCGGTCCTTCGGAAGACCGAGCTGGAGCGGCGCAAGGAACATGGTGCGCGTGACGACAGAGCGGGTCTTGCCTCCGCCGTAGCCCGCCCATGCCTCGGAGCGGAACGCGAGGTCGAGGTGCTCGGCGCGAGCGATGTCCTCCGGAACGTCGAGGACGAGCGTGCCTTCGAAGCGCTCGCCCGGAACGATCACGCCGCGCGTGACATCTACCCCGAACGAGCATTTCGGAAAGAGCGACATTGTTCGTTCGCCTAGCGCGCGTTCCAGCGCGGTCTGGTCTTCGCCACCTTCTTCGCGATGGCGCACGTGGGGTCGTGCGCGCCCGGCAAGTAGCCGGTGCTCGTCAAAAATTCGTTCACGATCTCACCGCCGGTGAAGCGGAAGGTCTTCTTGAACGTCTTCACCCACTCCTCTTTCGTCTTCGGATGCTCCGAATCGAGCCACGCTTCGAACGAGCCGTGCTCTTTCTGAAGCGCGAGGATCGCCTTCGCGTCGAAGATCGCCGCTTCGATCTTCAGCCGATTGCGGATGATGCCTACGTCGTTCATAAGACGCGTGATGTCGGCGGCGGTATAGCGCGCGACCTCGTTCACCGAAAACCCGCTGTAGGCTTGGCGGAACCCTTCCTCTTTCTTGAGGATCGTCTCCCAGCTGAGACCCGCTTGGTTGATCTCGAGCACGAGCCGGCAGAAGAGCTCGTCGTCGTCGTGGATCGGAAAGCCGTAGCGCGTGTCGTGGTAGGCGGCGTGAAGCGCCTTCTTTTCTCCGTCCATCGAGGCGATCGCCCGGCAGTACGACATGAGGCGCTCTAGGATAGCGTAGGCGTGAACGGCATCACACTTGCGTTGCGGCGAGCGCTTCCAACCTGCGCTCGCGCCAGCACGAGTGACTGTTAACCCGAGGATTTCCCATGCGAACTACGTTTTTGCTCTCGTCGGCGGTTTCGATCGTGCTCTTCGCTTCGCTCGTCGCTTGTGGCGGAGATCGACAGTCGCCTCAGAACGCCTCGGACGTGCCGGCAGCGCCACAAGCGACAGAGCCGGACCCGCCGATGGGGGCACCGACCGCGTCGAGCGCGCCGTCCGACATGAACGGCCCGGCGACCGACAAGCAGAAAGGGAGCACGAACGCGCTCGGCAATGCGGTCGGCACCGGTGAGGGATCGGCTCCTACGCTGAACGACGGTCAGATCCTCGGCGTCACCGATGCCGCGAACAAGGGCGAGATCGACCAGGCCAATCTCGCCATCAAGAAGGGCAAGAGCGCCGACGTGAAAGCGTTCGCGAAGATGATGGTCGGCGATCACACCGAGGCGAAGAAGAAGCTCGACACGCTCGCAGTAGGCAAGAGCATCACGACGGAGAAGTCCGACGATGCGACGAAGCTCGAGACGGACGGCCAAGCGTCGATGGGCACCCTCGGCTCGCTCACGGGCAAGGACTTCGACAAGCAATACCTCGATCTCCAGATCACCGAGCACCAGCAGCTGCTCGACGGGCTCGACCACAAGCTTATCCCGCAGTCGACCAACCCCGATCTCAAGACCGCTCTGAAAGGCGTGCGAGACAAGGTCGCGACCCATTTGAAGAAGGCGCAAGAGATCCAGACGAAGCTGAATCCACCCGCGAAATGACGTGAGCGCGGCGGCGGACGGCGCGCCGCCTAGCCGCACCCCTTTCTCTCCCTCGCGGCACCAGGCTCATTCAGCGAGGATAGAAGACGCCGTGCGCCGGGAGGAACGAGACGAGAACCGCACATCTCTTGACGGCGGCCTCGGCGAAGAGCTCCTTGACCGCCGCGAGATCGCGCTCGATCTCGCTCCTTTTCTGCGGCGAGACCTCCGCGAGCCCTGGCGCCGAGAGGGGGCCTCGTAGCGCCGCGAGCTGCTTCGCAACCGTCGCGACCTCCCGTGGCGACAAGATTCGCGCGTCGGCGGGCGCGGCGACCCGCGTTCCTAGCTCTCCCCGCACGGCAGCGGCGGCAGCGGCGCAGGTGCCCTCGGCGTCGAGGACGAGACCGAGCACGTGCCATCGCAGCCAGAGCTCTACGCCGTGATCGACCTCGTCGATGGCGTCGTGAAGATCGGTGACGAGCGAAGCGTCTCCTGCTTCGATGAGCGCACGATGTCGGCTCGATAGAGCGCACATCATCTGATCGCGTGCGCGTGCGTCGACGCCACGTTGGACGTCACCACTTCGTCCGTCGACGATGATTCTGCCTGGAGCAGCGTGTTCCGCGCTCAGCTCATAGCGATAGCTGAGCCAGTCGAGCTTGGAGAGACCGAGCGCGCTGGCGACGTCACGCGCGTTCTCGCATCCCCCACGAAGACGCTCGCAGGCCGCCCGGCTTATCAGCCCGGCCGTGACGAACGGTGCGAGCCCGCCACGCACCTTTTTGGACACCTCCGTCCGCCACGACATGTGCCCCTTCCGACGCGGTCCGTCGAAGAGCGAGATCGCCGAGCCGTGATCGGCGGCGTGCTCGTAGCGGACCACAAGGGTCGTGTTGGCCGCCACGATGCGCGCGACTGCATCTTCGTCGTCGGCCGAGACGAATGCCACCCAACCCCCGTGAGGAGGGAAAACGAAGCCGTCGACCTCGGCTCGGCGCAGCAAGGAAACGGCCTCCTCCGCGCTTTTCGAATGGAGATGCCAGCTGTCGCTATGTTCGCTCATCACGCCCTTCATCGCAGCGAAGACCGGCTTTCATCCCGGCGATCGGACGATGAATGTCACTCCCCTGCAATAAAAACATGCTCCAATTCGCAGTGGGAGACATGGACCTTTGAATCCGAACGAACAGTACGTGATGTCGCAGGTAGGCCCGATGCTGCAGCCGGACGAGCAGGTCCTTTTCATCGCGCAGGTGCGCCGCCAGCCGGGCTTGCTCATGCAGCTCTTGCTCGTCGGCGGTCTCCTCCTCTTCGCCATGACGAAGCACTACTTCGCCGTCCTGACGAATCGTCGCGTGATCTTCATTCGCACGAAGGTCGGTTTTTGGAGCTTCTCCGGGACCGGCCAGCTCGTGAACCTCGGCATCGAAGAGTGGGACGTCCGCAACATCAAGAAGGTCACCACCAGCGGCTTCGCGAACAACAAGTCGATGACGTTCGAGCTCGCCGACAAGGGCAAGCAGACGATCCGCGTCTCGCCGTGGATCAAGTCGCTCCCCGGGACGAAGACGTTCCTCGAGCAGACGCCGAATATGCTCAACAGCGGCCAGCTCCAAAACGCGCTCGCTGGCGCTCCGCCCTCACAGCAGCTCGGTTACGGCCAGCCGCCCCAGCAACAGCAGCAACAGCAACAGGGCTACGGCCAGCCGCAGCAACAACAGCAACAAGGCTACGGTGCGCCGCCGCAACAAGCCGCCTACGGCGCGCCTCCGTCGCAGCAGCAGCAGCAGCAGCAAGCGTACGGCGCGCCGCCGGCAGCGGGACCGATCGCGCCGGGTACGCAGGTCGTCGTCACTGACCAGACCGGCAACCGCTACGCGGCGACGGTCGTCCAGGAGCAGCAGGGTCACTACCTCTGCCAGTCGCAGAACGGTCAGAGCTGGGTGCCCGCGCAGCTCGTCGCGCGCGCCTAGCTCGAAAACAAAACCGAATTTGAAATAGAGTGGGAGGCGCTCCGATGCGCGTCCTCTATCTGGCTCGTCACGGCGAAACCGAGTGGAATGCGCTCGGCAGGCTCCAAGGCGCCAACGACGTTCCTCTCAACGCGCGCGGACGCGATCAGGCGAAGGCGCTCGGCGCCGCGCTCGCCAAGGAGGGGATCGTCCGTGTGATGGCGAGCGATCTTTCGCGTGCGCGCCAGACCGTCGAGATCGCGGCCGCATCGCTCGGCGTAACCGAGCTCGCCCTCGATCCCGAGCTCCGCGAGCGCTCCTTCGGCGACTTCGAAGGGCTCACGCGTCTCGAGTGCGAGGCGAAGTATCCGGAGGCCTGGCTCGCCTGGAAGCAGGAGAACGTCATCCCCGACGGCGGTGAGCACACGCATCTCGTCGTCGCGCGCATGAGGCGCGCAATCACGCGTTGCCTCGATCGGGGCGGCCCGATGCTCGTCGTCTCGCACGGCGGAGCCATGCGGCTCGTCTTGAACGAGCTCACGGGACGTCTCCATGAGCCGATCGGAAATGGGGTGATCTTCCGACTCGAAGAGCGCGAGGGGGTCTACGACGTGCGGGCTTGGACGCGCAGGCGCGAATGACCCCCACGGACGCGGAGCGCGACGCGTTCGTCCGTGAGCAGACGACGCTCGCGCCGGTGCCGCTCGTCCCGGAGATCTCGATCCACACGACGAGCGCGGTGACGCCGCTCTGGTTCGCGACCGCGCGCTGGCTCGACGATCACCAAGCCGACGTGCCGTTCTGGAGCGTTCCTTGGGCCGGCGGACAGGGCCTCGCTCGCTACGTGCTCGATCATCCTGAATGCGTGCAAAATGCACGTGTTTTGGATTTCGGAACGGGGAGCGGCCTCGTCGCGATCGCCGCGGCTCGGGCTGGTGCCGCGTCGGTGACCGCCGTCGACGTCGATCCGCTCGCGGGCGTCGCCGCGCGTGTGAACGCGGAGGCGAACCGCGTCACGATCGAGGTCCGCGTCGTCGACCTCGTCGGAGCGTCGCTCGCTGGTTACGACGTGGTGCTCGCCGGCGACATTTGGTACGAGCGTGCACCGTCGCATCGCTTCGCCCGTTGGCTCCGCCGCGCGGTGAAGAAGGACGGCGTGCGCGTCCTCACCGCCGACCCCGGTCGCATCCACGTCCCGCGGCGCGTGCGCGAGCTCGCCCGCTACGACGTCTCGGTCCCCTTCGAGCTCGAGTCGGTCGAAAGGCGAGTGACCCGCGTGCTCGCGCTCGACGCGTGAGGGCAACGGGTGAAGCTCATGCGAACGCCGGATCGCGCTCGCCGATCGTCACGCGGAGCGGCTCGAGGCCGTCGACCGTCACTTCGATCACGTTGCCGGGCGTGACCGGAGCGACTCCGGCCGGCGTGCCGGTGTAGACAAGGTCACCGGGGAGCAAGCGATCGAGCGTGCTCAAGTGCGCGAGGATCTCGGCGCAGCTCCAGATCATGTCGGCGATGTTGCCTTCCTGTTTCGTCTCGCCGTCGACGGTGAGAGTGATGGCGCCCCGCTCGAAATGCCCTTGTTTTGCCGGTCGGATCGTCCCGAGCGGCGCCGCGTTCGCAAAGTTTTTCCCCATGTCCCAGGGGCGGCCTTTGTCGCGGGCGGAAAATTGGAGATCGCGTCGCGTGAGGTCGAGGCCGCACGCGTAGCCGAACACGACGTCGAGCGCGTTCTTCGGGTCGAGCTTCGCGCCGGCCTTGCCGACGGCGATGACGAGCTCGCCTTCGTAGTGGAAATTCGATGTCGCTGGCGGGTACGGAATCGTCCCCCCGCCGGGGACGAGCGCCTGCGGGAACTTGGTGAAGAAGAACGGGGCCTCGCGCTCGGTCTGTCCCATCTCGGCGGCATGCGCGGCGTAGTTGCGGCCGACGCAGAAGATGCGACCGACCGGAAAGCGGGCGTCGGTGCCAGCGACGGCAGCGGAGGGGAGCGACGGAATTTCGAGGACGAGCGACATGGGCGACGATCATCGTCCCAAACGAGACACCTTCGCAAGGCGCTCAATGTCTCCGCGCTTGCATTCGCCGCGTGAGCGTTTCAGCGTATTCGTTTTGTCGGCAGCCGCGCGACCGCATCTTCGTCCGCGACGGCGTCGCTCAAGAGCCACTCGATCGCCTTCCCTTCGTCTTGGAAGAACGAGAACTCGCCCAAGCCACTCTCTTGCGAGAGCCGCCGGATCTGCATCGAGGTCAGCGTCGCCGAAACGAGGTTCGCCGCGCGCGTCATGTTATGCGCTACCGCCATCTTCATGAGCTCCGCGTGATACTTCTGCACCTGCGGCTTCTGCGTCGGGTAGCGGCTCAAGTCGGCGAGCACGCAGGACGCCGGCTCCTGCGGCAGCGGGCGGATCGCCTGCGCGACGGCGTCGCGATACTTCACCGCGATCTCTTCGTCCCACATGCCCCACATGCGCAGATACAGGATGCGTGTACGAGAGTCGTACGAGACGTCGAAGCCGACCTGATCGTTGCCACCGCGCATCTTGATTTTGTCACTTTACCGACGGCTTCGCCCGCGGACAAGAGCTTCCTGATGCTCGCCTCCGTACGGAGTAGGCGCACGTGCTCCACTCGGGCGTCCATGTGCGGAGGGCACCTCCAAAAATCGACTACGTCCTTCAGGTTGGTTGCCGATTGCGGCTCGGTTACGGCAAGCTTGCCGCCGCGGCGAGCGCTCAAGCTCGTCTCTGCTAGGAGGCTTCATGAGGAAGTCGGTCGCAGCACTTTCGTCTTTCGCGCTGCTTTATGCCGGATTGTCATATGCACATGGAGGTCACAACCGACACGCTGTCGTGTGGGACGACTTCCAGAACGGCTTCACGATCGGTGCGCCCGGCTCGAACGCCAAATGGTTTTACGAGACAGCCGGCGCGCTCGTCTACAACGACGGCACCCCGACCACCGACCGCCGCGGCGTCCACATCCAGCCGCTGGGGACGAACCCTCGCTCGGGCCGACCAGCCTTCACGGTGACGACCGGACAAGAGAATGACCCGTCGCAAAACCCGTACGGCGTTCCGGGGGACGCCGACCATCCGAAGTTCCTCACCTTTGCCAACCACATCGCATCGACTGGCATTCCCGGCTTCGACCTG
>CAJDWT010000279.1_pt1 | contig 13740 bp, 9 predicted proteins | sample 7391671 | NCBI WGS metagenome assembly CAJDWT01 (sample SAMEA7055729, study PRJEB34461) | soil metagenome | biome: terrestrial ecosystem; feature: Peninsula; material: soil | place: Antarctica | collected 2016
AATCGGCACATCCTGATTGGGTGCTCTACCAATGCGATCAAACGACGCCAGCGTACGAGTTCGGCGACACGAACGTGTCGCTCGACATCACGAATCCGGCGGTCGTCGACTGGCAAGTGCAGACGTTTGGCGTTCCGGCCGCTGCAGCTGGCTACGACGCCATCGCGGCCGACAATTTCACATTGAGCAACAGCTTCGCAGCGTGCGGGGTATTCGAGAAAGGCAAGTGGAAGGCCCTCTACACAAGCAAAACGGATCCAAAGTACACCTCTGACGTGCTCGCCTGGGCGAAGTCGTTCGGCGCCAAGTTGCACGCGCTCACTCCGAAGGCGATCGGGCTCATTCCGAATTTCGGTCTCGGCTCCGCGTCGCCGACCGATCCGAACGTCCTCGCTCTCGTCTCCGACGTGGACGCCATCCTCGACGAGGGGGGATTCACTCGATACGGAAGCGGATATCCCACGGAGGCGCGGTGGACCGCGCTTCACGATTTCATCGAGTACGTCCAGGCGCAGGGCAAAGCGTACTACGGGATCAATGAATTCACAGTTACGCCCCCGGTTTCCAACGACGCGGCACAATGGGCGATCGCCTCGTACCTGATGAGCAAAGAGCACGCGTCGGGAATCTTCATTTCCGGCAACCAGCAATACGGCACCGACCTCTATCGTCCGGAGTATGGCGTGGCGATCGGCGCGCCTTGCGGAGCCATGCAAAACACGCAGGGCGTCTATACGCGCTCGTACAAGCACGGGTTGGCGATCGTGAATCCGACGACCACCGCGGTGACGTTCACGTTGCCAGCGGGCACGTGGCAAGATTCGTTCGGCAAGTCGGTCGGCGCCTCGGTGCCGATGGCGGTCGACTCCGGGCTCGTTTTGCTCGACACCGCCGGCCCGCACTGCTGACGCTCGCGGTCAGCGAAGAGGAGCTCGAAGGATCGGTGATGCGGTTTGATGGGGTCGGCTGCTAACGGTCTGCGGGAGCGGCGACGACGATGCGGTCTCGGGGCGCGTGGACCAGCCGCAGGCCGCCGCGCAGGCCGCTGGAGACATGGAGGGCGCCGTCCGGCCCGATCACAGCGGCCTCGACGCCAGGCAGCGACTCGACCAGCGCGAGCCCACGCTCTGGACCCAGGACGACGAGGGCGGTCGCCAGTCCGTCGGCGAGCGTCGCGTCCGCCGTGACCACCGTGGCGCTGCGGGCGCCGCGGGCCGGCATGCCGGTGTGCGGATCGAGAATGTGATGGTAGCGGACGCCATTGAGGATGAAGAAGTGCTCATAGTCTCCGCTGGTCGCGACCGAGACGTTGTGGGCCGGCAAGCGCGCAAAGACGTCGTCCTCCGGGCCGCGCGGATCGCGCAGGCCGACCATCCAAGGCGCTCCGCTGTGGCTGCCACCCGTCAGGATCTGACCTCCGGCTGACAGTAAGAAATCCTCGACGCCCATGGCGCGGAGCCGGTGCGCGGCGACGTCCAGCGCCCAGCCCTTGGCGATGCCCCCGAGGCCGATTGCCATGCCCGCTGTGGGGAGCCGGATGGTGCCGTGGGCGGAGTCGATCGCCACCTTGCGGTAGTCGACGAGCGCCAGACGAGCGTGCACCTCGGACGGCGTAGGCACGTGGGGGTAGGCGGCGTGGAAGTCCCACAGGTTCCAGAGGGCAGCCCAGGTGAGGTCGAAGGCGCCGTCGGTCATCTGTCCGATCTGGATCCCACGTTGGACGATCTGCATCAGGTCGGTCGGCACGTGAGCTGCCGCGCCGCCGGCGTGCTGGTTCACGGCGGCCAGCGGCGAGCCCGCACTCCACTCGTTCATATCGCGATCGACCTCGACGAAGGTCTCGAAGACGCAGTGCGCGGCGGCCTCGGCGTGCGGCCCCGCCGGAACGAGCGCCTCGATGATCGTGCCCATCATCGGCACGTCGAAGCGCTCGAAGCGCTCGGTCGCTTCCGTCTCGGGTCTCGCCGCCGCAGTCCGCGGAGATGGCGACGGGAAACGGGAAGGGGTAGCGGCGCATCCAGGGCCTGCTCCCAACGCGAGCAGCGCGAGGACGATCGCGCGAATTCGCTTCACGCTTGTCGGGGGCATCTCATCCTGGCCTCACTGCGTCACCTTCAGCCGCCTCACGCGAAACGCTTGACACCGCCAGCCGAAAACGGCAATCCTCCGCGCATGATAATGATTGTCATTATCGATATCAATGGTGGTCTGACGGGAATAGCAGATGCGGAAACGGATGCGGGAGATGAAGGCAACGACGATCGGGGCGCTAATTCTGGCGGTGGGGTTGTCAGCCACGCCGGCTCTGGCGCAGTCTGCCGGGCCGACGGTGGAGCTGCCGCCCGCGCCGGCCGAGGTCCCGCCGGCGCCGACCTCGACCGCACCAGGCACGCACGGCGACCAGCCGCCCGCTGAGCCTCATGACAGCCACGCGAGCACGGTGATCGGCGGCTACGCGGAGATGCACGACACCTTCAAAATCCCACGCCAGGGCGGGACCACCAACACGATCGACTTGGATCGCTTGGTGCTGATGGTCGGTCACGACTTCACGAGCCGGGTGCGCTTTTATACCGAGATTGAGGTCGAGCACGCGGTGGCGTCGAGCGACCAAAAGGATCCAGGTGAGGTGGAGATCGAGCAGGCGTACCTCGACTTCAAGCTGTTCGGCGACGGGCTGGTGGCGCGCGTCGGCGTGGGGCTCGTACCTATGGGGCTGATCAACGAGCACCACGAGCCCCCGGTCTTCAACGGCGTCGCGCGGCCGATGGTAGACACGGTGATCATCCCTTCGACGTGGCGCGAGGCGCTCATCGGCGTGCACGGGCGTCCGACCGGCTGGCTGCATTATCAGGCGTACGCGATGAGCGGGTTTAACCCCATGAGCTTCTCCGCCGACGACGGCATCCGGCACGGGCGGCAGGAGGTCGCGGAGGCGCGCGCGAAGGGGTTCGCCGGCGTGGCTCGTCTGGAGGTCGAGCCGGTGCTCGGGCTGATCTTCGGCACCTCGGGGTACGCCGGGATGGCGGGTCCAAACGCCGATCCGCTCTACGACGCGAACGGCCAGCGCGAGCACCTCGACGTGCCGCTCACCGGGTTCGACATCGACGCACGCTGGGTCTGGCACGGCCTGGAGGCGCGCGGCGAGCTCGCGGCGTTCTTCCTCGGTGACACGGCGGCGCTGCGGTTAGCCAACGATAGCGCGCGCGTGCCGATCGGGCCCGACGTGGGCTCGAAGATGATGGGTGGCTACCTGGAGCTCGCCTACGACGTGTTCCACCCGTTTGGCTGGAACCAGCACCTCGCCGCGTTCGCCCGCCGCGAGTCGTACGACACAGTCCTCGATCTGTCCGGGCGAGCGCGAACCGACGACGATCGTAAGCTGTCGGTGACCGACTGGGTCCTCGGCCTCACGTACAAGCCGATCTCGCAGGTCGTGCTCAAGAGTGACGTCGTGCTCCGCCGGCCCATCGACAGCAGCGCGAACGAGACGCTGATCAGCTTCGGCGTCGGGTGCATGTACTAGGGCGAGTTTGTGCTTGCGGAGGCGCCGGTGCGCCCGCTAGATTCTAAGCTGATGTTGATTTTCAATAGCAAGAAGCTGGTGGGTCTGCTCGTCATCGTGCTCGGGCTGGCGCTCGGCGCGTCGTCGGCGCAGGCGAGCGAGATTTACTGGAGCCGCACCGACCTCCTGAAGTCCTTCTTCGCCAAGAGCGCGCACGTCACCTACAAGAGCTTCACGCTCGACCAGGCGCAGGAGAGTCGGCTCACCAAGGAGCTCGGCTACGCGCCCAATCCCAGCCAGACGATCTACATCGGGCTCGACGCCGATGCGCGCGTCACCGGCTACGCCTTCATCGACAACCAGCGCGGGCAGCACGAACCGATCACCTTCGGCGTGCTGATCGATCCGCAGGGCCGAGCGCGCCGTGTCGAGGTCATGGTCTACCGTGAGGCCTACGGCGACGCCGTGCGCGAGGCCCGTTTCCGCGAGCAGTTCCGCGACAAGACCGACCGTGATCCGGTGCGCGAGGGGCAGGACATCCAGGCGGTCTCCGGCGCCACGATCTCGTCGCAGGCGCTGGCGGTCGGCGTCAAGCGCGCGCTCGCGGTCGTCACGTTGCTTATGATCGCGGCCCCGGCGCACTAGAGCATGGGCGTCCGATGAAGATCTTCACGTCGCAAGGCATGCACCTCGCCAACCTCGCGGTGCCGGCCAAGCTGGTCTACACGCTCTTTCTCCTGTTCATCGCGTTGGGTGTCGCCAGCTCGTACCTCATTTACGCGGGGCGCGTCGGCGTCCGGCTGCATGGCTCCGCGCCGAGCGTGGCGGCTCACTACCTCGGCCAGGCCGACACTGCGCCGGCACTCAAACCGCCGGCCGTCGGCGGTCCGTCGCTCGATCTGCTGCCCGATGATCCCGCCGCCGCGTCGCTCTCGACCGTGGCGCCGCCGGCTGACCAAACCGATCTGCAGTGGTCGTGGATCCTCGATGTCTTCCACCAGCACCTGTTCAGCGTGTCGGTGGTCTTCCTCATCTTGGCCCACCTCTTCATGCTCACGCGCCTGCGCGCAGCGTTGAGCGGGACGGTCATCGGCGTCGCGGGCCTGTCAGCGCTCGCGCACGTCCTTTCGCCCGTGATCATGCATCTCAGCGGCGGCGGGCTCTGGCTCATGCCGGTGACCGGTAGCCTGATGGGGCTGAGCTGGGCGTTCATGATCGGCTGGACGCTCGGCTCGATGTGGCTCGGCTGGGGCCGCGTCGTAGTAGCCTGACGCCGCGGCCAGGCCGGCAAGCAGAAGAGGATTGGTCAGTAGCGCGGGCAAGTCCACGTCTCGACGCGCGGGTCACCAGCTTGTACCTCGCGTTGCGCTAACCCGCTCCGACGCGCTACCACGTACGCCCCAGCGGAAGGCCGCACGACGCGTCCCAGGCTTGCAAGGAGATCGACATGAGCAGCGACACGTTTGGCACGCGCGATCAACTGATGGTTGATGACATTAGCTACCAGATCTACCGGCTCGATCGGATCAAGACCGTGCGCCGGTTACCTTACAGTCTCAAGGTGCTGCTAGAGAATCTGCTGCGCAACGAAGACGGCCATCTGGTCACGGCAAAGCAGATCCAGGCGCTGATTGACTGGCAGCCCATCGCCCAGCCCGCGCAGGAGGTTCAGTACACGCCGGCGCGCGTGCTCATGCAGGACTTCACAGGCGTGCCCTGCGTGGTCGATCTGGTGGCGATGCGCGATGCCATCATTGGCTTGGGCGGCGACCCACAGCGCATCAATCCGCTCGTGCCGAGTGAGCTGGTCATCGATCACTCGGTCATCGCGGATGTGTTTGGCCGTCCGGATGCCTTTGCCATCAATGCCGGGCTGGAGCTCGAGCGCAATGTTGAGCGCTACCAGCTGCTGCGCTGGGCGCAGCAGGCGTTCGACAACTTCAAGGTGGTGCCGCCGGACACGGGCATCTGTCACCAGGTCAATCTGGAATATCTGGCCCACGTCGTGTTCACCCGTAAGGGCCCGGATGGAATGATGGCGTATCCGGACACGCTGGTCGGCATCAAGCTAACCGGCGAATTTCCGCCCGGCACCACCGCCACCGATCTGGTGCTCACTGTCGCCGAGTTGCTGCGACATACCGGCGTGGTCGGCAAGTTTGTCGACTTCTACGGTCCGGGCGTGGCTCGCATTCCGCTGGCCAACCGCGCGACGCTCGGCAACATGAGCCCGGAGTACGGCGCGACCTGCGCGATCTTCCCGATCGACGACGAGACGCTTTCCTACCTGCGCCTCACCGGCCGTTCCGAACATCAGATCCGCCTGGTCGAGGCCTACGCCAAGGAACAGGGCCTATGGCACGACCCCAATCACGAGCCCGAGTACTCACAAACCGTCGAGCTGGATCTGGGCACCCTAGAACCGTCCATTGCCGGCCCCAAGCGCCCGCAAGACCGTATTCCGGTGCGCATTGCGCCCAACGCTGTTGGCGCGCTGCTCACCGGCAAGTCCTACGAGAAGGCGATACTGGGCGGTCTTGACGAGGGGATCGAAGAATCGTTTCCGGCCAGCGATCCGGTATCCATCGTGGCCGCCCGCGCCGGCGATGCGCCCCGAGCCCCCGGTCACAGCAATCCCAACCGCGATTGGCCGCACGCACCGGTGGACATCACTCTAGCCGACGGCGGTCGCGCCAAGCTCGACAACGGACATGTGGTGATTGCGGCCATCACCTCATGCACCAATACGTCCAATCCATCTGTGATGATCGGTGCCGGCTTGTTGGCCAAGCGCGCAGTCGAGAAGGGCCTTGCCCGCAAGCCGTGGGTCAAGACCTCTCTAGCGCCGGGCTCTCGCGTGGTCACCGATTACTACGATCGTGCCGGGCTCACGCCATACCTGGACCAGCTTGGTTTCAACCTGGTCGGCTACGGCTGCACTACCTGCATCGGTAACTCCGGACCGCTGATTCCGGAAGTGGCCGTGGCGGTGGACGAGCACAAGCTCAATGTGAGCGCTGTGCTCTCGGGTAACCGCAACTTCGAGGGTCGCATCCACCCGCAGACACAAATGAACTTCCTCATGTCGCCCATGCTGGTGGTCGCCTATGCATTGGTCGGGACGATGCACACCAACCTACTAGAGGATCCGCTCGGCACCGGCAGCGACGGCAAGCCGGTATACCTCAAGGACATCTGGCCGTCGGCGCGTGAGATCCAGGATGTCATCAATGTGTGTTTGCAGGCCGACATGTTCGCCAAGGGCTATGCCGACGTGTTTGCCGGCGACGACAACTGGCGCAGCCTGCACGTGCCCGAAGGCAATACGTTTCAATGGAACGCTGATTCCACCTATGTGCGTCAGCCGCCGTATTTCGACGGCGTCGGCCGCGAGCCGCTGCCACTGACCGACATCAAGGGCGCGCGCGTGCTGGCCAAATTGGGCGATTCGGTCACCACCGACCACATCAGCCCGGCCGGTGCGATCAAGCCTGACTCACCGGCGGGCAAGTACCTCATCGCGCACGGCGTCGAGCGCAAGGACTTCAACTCCTACGGGTCGCGCCGCGGCAACCACGAGGTGATGATCCGCGGTACGTTCGCGAACATCCGTCTGCGCAATCAGTTGGCGCCGGGTACCGAAGGCGGCTTCACCCGCGACTTCAATCTGGCCGATGCGCCGGTCGCCACCATCTTCGATGCGTCGGCCAACTACATCAAGGCGGGTACTCCGCTGGTGGTCCTGGCCGGCAAAGAATACGGCTCGGGGTCTTCGCGCGACTGGGCGGCCAAGGGTACGGCGCTCTTGGGCGTACGCGCGGTGATCGCCGAATCCTACGAACGCATCCACCGCTCCAACCTGATCGACATGGGCGTGTTGCCGCTGCAATACAATCTCGGGCAGAGTGCGCAAGGGCTCGGCCTGTCCGGCGAGGAGACCTTCGAGATCAGCGGAATGGCCGGCACCGATGCATCCGCGCGCAGCGTGCACGTCCGCGTGACCGACGCGCACGGCAAGGTCACGCAATTTGACACCATCGTGCGCATCGATACGCCCGCCGAAGCGGCGTATTTTCGTCATGGTGGCATCCTGCTCTACATGCTTCGACAGCTACTCGGCGACGAGAGGCATTGAAGCCGCAGCGGCTTTGGCAAGGGGCTGCGCCGGCGTTGTGCGAACAGAGCTCAGATTATCCGAACCGAAAGATCACGCTGGTGTGGACGCTTTGTTCGGGTCGGCGATGGCTTTCTCCAAACGCTCTACCTTGCCGGTGAGCTCGTTGGTACGACCCGGCCGAATGTCCGCCTTGATCACCAAATCCACGCGCGGCCCAAACGCTGCAACGGCGTCGGCCGCCCGATGGATGACGTCGAACACCTCGTCCCATTCGCCTTCGATCGTGGTGAACATCGAATCGGTACGATTGGGCAGCCCTGAAGCGCGCACGACTTTTACCGCCGCCGCAACGGCATCGTGCAGCGAATCGCCGCCAGGTCCGCCGTTTGGCCAGATAGAAAACGCGACGAGCATGATGAGGGTTCCTTTGTGAGTCGCTCCGGGAATCCCGGAGAGTGTTTTATTTGAGTCACGCCACCCTGGCGCGCACAGTGAAAGTTCTCTCCGCTACGCTCATTGGTGGATCGCGTGGATAGTCACGCATCACGAGACATCGTATGCCAGCGAAGCCTCAGTAGCGCTCGCCAAGCCAATGGGCGGATCGATTTGGCGAACCTTCGAGCAAGAGCTGACCCGGGTCATCCGGTAGCGGCACGGCGGTTCTGGGGCGTGTTGCTCCACCCAAATGTTCACGTTCCAGCGCCGCACAACAAGGCTACGCTGGACTCCATGGGCGATCGTCGTCTGGGGGGGGCGCGACTCTCGTCGTTCGCACGACGATTGCAGGGTACAACCAATTATCGTTCGCTGACCGAGGCGTGCTGCGAGGAGCTCGAGGCTACCCTCGGCTACAAGAACGCCGGCATCTACGTCTTCGACGACGACCCACCGCAGGCCGCGCGCGTGGTGGCCTTCGTCGGACCGCGTGAGCCCATCGCGAGCGTCGCGGTCGCGACCGTCCCCATGGACGACGCGCTGCTCCAGGCCGTCGTCGCGAGCGAGGTGCCCATCGTCGTGGAAGACGCCCGCACCGATCCGCGGAGCGACCCACGCTTGCTCGCCGCCACGCAGCTGCGAACGATGGTCAGCATCCCTCTCTGGCTCATCGACAAGCCCTTCGGCATTCTCGTCACCGGCACGTTCGACGACGAAGGGGTGCGCGTGCCGACGGAGGAGGAGCTCGAGTACCTCATGGCGCTCGCGAGCCACGTCACGCTCGCTGCCGCGCGGATTCACTTCCAGGAGGAGCGGGTGGCCGCCGAGGCCGAGCGCGCGGACATCGAGCGGCGCCTCGCGCAGCGACAGCGACTCGAGAGCCTCGGGCTTCTGGCCGGCGGCATCGCGCACGACTTCAACAATCTGCTCATGGTGATCATGGGCGCGGCATCCTTGCTCGAGCGGGCGCCGCTCGACGCCCGGCAGCACGACAACCTAGAGATGTTGAACGAGGCGGCGCGGGGAGCGCGCGACCTCACGACGCAGCTCCTGCTCCTCGGCCGCAAGCAGCCCTTGACCTTGCAGCCGATCGATCTGAACGAGCGCGTGCGCACCGTGGGCGCCCTGGTGCGGCGCGTGCTCCCGTCGAACGTGGTCGTCGACCTCCTCGAGGGCCAGCGCCTCCCGACGCTCGACGGCGACCCGTCGCAGATCGAGCGCGTGCTCCTCAACCTCTGCCTCAACTCACGCGATGCCATGCCTCACGGCGGACGGCTGACCATCGAGACCGAGCAGGTCGTGCTCAACGGCGAGTACATCAAGGCGCACCCCTGGGCCAAGGCGGGCCGCTACGCCCTCTTGACGGTGACCGACACCGGCGTGGGGATGACGCCGGAGGTGGTCGAGCGCATCTTCGAGCCCTTCTTCACCACGAAGGAAGTGGGGAGCGGCTCTGGCCTCGGCCTGGCGATCGCTTACGGGATCGTGCGCCAGCATGGCGGCATGATCCATTGCTACAGCGAGCCTGGGGTCGGCACCACGTTCAAGGTCTACTTCCCCGTGCACCTGCGGCGCGCGTCCGAGGTGGGCACCAAGCTCGATGGGCCCGTACCGGGCGGGAACGAACGCATCCTCTTCGCCGAGGACCACAAGAACCTTCGCACTCTCCTCGCGGACGTGCTCGCGCACGCGGGCTACCACGTGGTAGCGGCCGCGAACGGAGCCGAGGCCGTGGCCGCCGCCGAGCGCGAACCGTTCGATCTGGTCCTGCTCGACTCGATGATGCCCGTCATGGGCGGCCGAGAGGCGTTCGAGGCCATCCGGCGGGTCCGCCCGGAGGCGCGCTTCCTCTTCACCAGCGGCTACGGGTCCGACGCGCTCCCGGCGGAGTTCTTGCGAGACCTCGGGGTGCGCCTCATCCCCAAGCCCATCGATCCGGACACCTTGCTCCGGCTCGTGCGGAGCACCCTCGACGGCGAAGGCGCAAGGCCTGCGCGCTGATCGGGAGGCGTCGGTTTTCCACGGGGCATCCGGGGCGGGAAACGGGGCGATCGGGCTCTCGCTTGCCGAACACCCCTTTCCACTTTCCATCTCACCTCGCGGTCGCGGCGGCGCTCGGCTTCTGCCCGCGCGCGACGCCCTGCACGCCGATGTTGTAGTCGATGGTGAGGAGCTGGAACTCGCCGTACGCGTAGCTGCCCGTGGGGGCGTCGTAGCGCACCTCGTCGACCGTGCTTACGCGTCGCGCGCCGAACGAGCGGTAGCTCCGGAGCCGCGTCGCTGCGGGTTGAACGACTTGCCGTCTGCCGAGGCGCTCGGTCGATCGTCCGATGCGAAGTCGACGAGCTCGCCGGCGTCGTTGAACGTGAGCTCCGCGCCGATGGTCTCGGCGCCGCGCGTGTAGCGTGCGCGCACGGTGTGAGCGTCGACCTCCTGCCATTGGATGGCCGGGTCGATCAGCATCGGAGGCGCGAGCACGCAGAGGTCGTTGAACACCGTCACGGTCTCCGCGCGATCCATGACGGGCCCCTTCGCGCTGACCATGGTGAAGACGGAGAGCAGCCGCACGCGAAACGTCGCCGAATCTCCGATGAATCGATGGAACACGTCGACGGCTCCACGTCGCACGAAAGCTCACCACCTGAGGCTGCCCCACCGACCCGGTCACCCGGACGTACTTGCGAACCGGCTCCGGAAGCCCGCGCAGGTCGTCCTCGCACACCACTCGGGGCGTCGCGGCCTGAGCGAGACCCGCGCGCACGGTATCGGCGAATTCTTCCCGGAGACTGATGGGCCCGTGCGATGCAAAGCGGAAGGCAACGGCCAAGAGGAGAAACAGATTGGCGAGGGCGCCGAATTTCGCATCGCTCCACGATGCGAAAATCGCCGACTGCGAGAGCACGAGAGCGCACGCGCCGACGAGCCAGAACCATCGGGGCGCAGCGACAAACGCCACGGAGGCCGCGACCATCAGCACCGAGGCGATGATCCAGACGAGCCCCATCGAGCGCCCGATGGGCTGCGACAGGTGGCTCATTTCGGCCAGGTCGAACGCCTTGGCGAATCCAAGCAGATGAATCAATCCGTGAAGCATAAGAACGACGACGACTACCCAACGCATGCGAGCCCCCGCGATCCGGCGCGTATCGTGTTACCGCGCACTGTGGGTCGTGTATGGCATTGTTGGCGAATTGCGTAGCATCTTGGCGTGCATAGAACCCGCAAACGCGACGAAACGAGGACACCGAGAGGTCTTGTGCCTCATTGGATGCAAGGCGGTGCCCACGCCGGCGGCCCGACCAAAAAAGCGAGAGCGCTCGGTTTGCGTCGTGCGGTAGGCTGTCGGCCGCCTGTCCAACGCCCTACCACCGCCGTCCAATCCGAAGAGTGCGCGCGGCGCACAGCCGCGCTGGCGCCGCTTCGTGCTCCCGCTGCTTTTTCTGCTGCCGCTTCTCGTGTGGCCGCTTCTCGCGCTCTACAAATCACACCCGAAGCCCGAGGCCCCTGTCCCGTACTCCACCTTCTACGATTGGATTTCGGCCGGAAAAGTATCCAGGGTGGTGATGGAGGGCTCGGTCATCCACGGCACATTGAAGGCCGCAGAGAAGGTCGAAGCGCAGTCGACGACTGACATTGTCACCACGCTGCCGCCGGTCGAGGACCGAGATCTCCTCCCGCTGCTCCGCAAGGAGGATGTGACGCTCGACATCAAAGCGCCCGAGTCGTCGAGCGTGTTCGTGACGGCGCTCGTGTCGTTTCTGCCGTGGGTGATCATCATAGGCGGCTGGCTCTGGATCTCGAGGCGCGCTCAGAACGCGCTCGCTGGGGGCGGCGCCGCCAGCCTCCTCGGATCGCGATCGCATCCGATCGCGCCGGCGAGCTCCACGGTGAAGCTCGACGACGTCGCGGGCCTCCAATCGGCTAAGCGCGATCTTCGCGAGGTCGTCGAATTTCTGACGGAGCCCAAGAAATTCCAAAGGCTTGGTGGGAAAGTCCCTCACGGCGTTCTGCTCGTCGGGCCGCCGGGTACCGGCAAGACGCTGCTCGCGCGCGCGGTGGCAGGCGAGGCCGGTGTGCCATTCTTCAGCGTAACCGGCTCTGAGTTCATCGAGCTCTTCGTCGGCGTCGGCGCGTCGCGCGTGCGCGAGCTATTCGCAGAGGCGCGCAAGGTCGCACCCGCGATTTTATTCATCGACGAGATCGATGCGGTCGGACGGTCACGCGGAACCGGGCTCGGCGGTGGACACGACGAGCGCGAGCAGACGCTCAATCAGATGCTCGCAGAGATGGACGGTTTCGATCGCAACGATCTCACGATCGTTCTCGCGGCGACGAATCGGCCGGACGTGCTCGATCCAGCGCTCCTTCGTCCCGGCCGCTTCGATCGTCGCGTCATCGTCGATCGACCCGAGCGCGCGGCCCGCACCGCAATCCTGAAGGTGCACACGCGCGGCAAGCCGCTCGCGCCCGACGTCGATCTCGACGCCCTCGCTGCGCGCACGCCTGGTTTCTCCGGCGCCGATCTCGCGAACCTCGTCAACGAAGCGGCGATTGGCGCCACGCGGCGCGACGCCGACGCGATCACGACCGAGGATTTCGCGTCCGCGTTCGACAAGATCGTCCTCGGCGATCCGCGCGAGACGAAGCTCGACGCAGAAGAGAAGCGACGGGTCGCTGTGCACGAGTCCGGGCACGCCATCCTCGCCCGGTTCACCCCGCTCGCGGATCCGCTCGAGCGCGTCAGCGTGATCCCGCGCGGCATGGCGCTCGGCGCGACACATCAAACGCCGGCCGCCGACAAGCACTTGATGACACGAGCCGAGATCGAGGCGCGCCTTCGTGTGCTCATGGGCGGGCGCGCGTCCGAAGCGCTCGTGCTTGGAGACACCTCGTCTGGCGCAGAGCACGATCTCCGCGAAGCCTCCAAGCTCGGGTTCTCGATGGTCGCGCACTACGGAATGAGCGAGCTCGTCGGTCCTGTCTTCCACGAGCTCCAGACCGAGCATCCGTTCTTGGGTCAGCGGCTCGCGACCGACGGCGGCACAAGCGACGCGACCATCCACACGATCGAGCAGGAGGTTCGCAGCTTGCTGGCGGAGGCTGGTGCCGTCGCCGAAGCGACGCTCATCAAACATCGCGCGGCGCTCGACCGGCTCATCGCAAAGCTGCTCGAGCAGGAGACTATCGATGGCGCCGAGCTCATGACACTGCTCGACGAAACCACGCGTTGAATCACGGCTGCTCGGTCGCACGCGCCACCTGATCGAGCGCGTGCATCCATTTGGTAGCTTTAGTGGAAATACTGCCCATCGCTCACCGATCGCTCGGGCACCCGAGGAAGTTGCAGACCGCAAAGGTATCGGTCCACCGCCTGCGCCGCCGTAACCTCCACCGCCAGGTCCTCCCGCTCCGCTCGTGACGCCGACAACACCTTTGCCGCCACCGGCGCCCCGCGCCGTCCCGTTACCTGAGTCGATGCCGAGCGCGCTGACTGGCCCGATACGATTTCCTGACCGGCAAATCGATTCACGCGGGAGGCGAGGGGCTCACGTTGTCGAAGGGAGACGTTCTCGTGCTCGAAGGGTTGCACGCGCTCGACGAATCTCTTCTCGAGGATGCCTTTGGTGCGAAGGCGTCTTTCGGAATCTTCATTCATCCAGCAACGACGATTCCCCTCGATCCC
>CAJDWT010000089.1_pt1 | contig 13717 bp, 9 predicted proteins | sample 7391671 | NCBI WGS metagenome assembly CAJDWT01 (sample SAMEA7055729, study PRJEB34461) | soil metagenome | biome: terrestrial ecosystem; feature: Peninsula; material: soil | place: Antarctica | collected 2016
GCCGGGCGACAACATCACGATGGAGATCGAGCTGATCACGCCGGTCGGTCTCGAAGAGCAGATGCGCTTCGCGATCCGCGAAGGCGGCCGCACCGTCGGAGCAGGCATCGTCACCAAAGTCATCGAATAGGAGCTCGATAGCTCGCGCCTTTTCGACGAGAGTGACCGCCTCGCTCCTCAACGTACGGTCGTACGTTTCCGGGGCTCGGCAGCCACCTCGTCGAAAAATCGCTTCGCTCTCGAGGCTCCTACGGAAGCGAAACAGACATGGGCGAACGTATCGAAGTAAGTCTGGCCTGCTCGGAGTGTGACGCTCGGAACTACAAGACGACGCGTAGGCCCGAGCAGCAAGGGCAGCTCGAGCTGAAGAAGTTCTGTCCCAAATGCAAGCGCCACACGATCCACAGAGAAACGAAGTAGAAACCGCGCGAAGTAGCTTTTTTTTAGGGGTTTAGCTCAGTTGGTAGAGCAGCGGATTCCAAATCCGCAGGTCGTGGGTTCGAGCCCCCCAGCCCCTGCCGCGCACCGAAAACCCAAGAACGAACCATGGCACTCGAACGCAAACGCGAAGAACCGCACAAGCTGACGGAGCTCCTCGACGAAGAGGAGTCGATCGTCGACGCGCGGTCGGAGGCCGAACGCGAAGCAGAGGTTGGGCTCTCCCCGGAGGCCAAGCGCGAGCTCAACGTGGTCGACGAGTCGAACGAAGACGAGCACGCGCCCGCGCAGCTCGGCTCGAAGCGCTTCGTCTACGCGTCCTATTTCGCTGGAGCGATCGGCGTGACGTTCTTCTTGGAGAAGGGGCTCAACGCCGGTTGGGTGCGTCTTGCGCTCTGGAAGCCCATGCTCGGCGAGCCGAACGGGACGGCCCTCATGGTCGTCTCGGCGATCGTCGGCGCTGCGACCGCGCTCTACTTCTACCGCGACGTCCGTACTCGCACCCTCGCCGAAGAGGTCGCTTCGGAGCTCGGAAAGGTCACCTGGCCGAACAAGGAAGAGGTCACGAACGGGACAGTGGTCGTCATCATCACCACGCTTTTAGCGACCGTCTTTTTCGCGTTGATGGACCGCTTTTGGGGGTTCGTCACGAACCTCGTGTACGGAACGTAGACGATGGAAACCGCAGTCGGAGCTCCCATGTCCAAGAAGTGGTACGTCATTCAGACCTATTCTGGATTCGAGAACAAAGTGCGTGAAGCGCTCCAGCAGCGCATCAAAGAGCACAACAAGGAAGCCATTTTTGGCGAGATCCTGATTCCGACCGAGACGGTCCAAGAGGCCCGCGCGAGCGGCAAATCCCGTGTTCGTCAGAAGAACAGCCTCCCCGGCTACATCTTCGTCGAAATGGAGATGAGCGAAGAGGCGTGGCACCTCGTCAAGGACACCCCGAAGGTCACCGGTTTCATCGGCAACCAGAAGCCGCAAGAAGTGAAGCCGCAGGAGATCGAAGATCAGCGCCGTCGCACGGTCGAAGGCGCGGTCAAGCCCAAGCCCCGCGTCTCCTTCGAGGCCGGCGACGAAATCCGCGTTATCGACGGCGCGTTCGCGAACTTTTCGGGCACGGTCGAAGAGGTCAAGCCCGACAAGCAGAAGCTCAAGGTCAAAGTCAGCATCTTCGGCCGCGCTACGCCGGTCGAGCTGGACTTTGCTCAAGTCGAAAAGCGGATCGCATGAGTGTCCAGACCGCTCGGACAAGAAGGCCCGAAAAACGCACTGCGTAACTTCGACTGGCACAATTTTTATTTCGCATCACAGTCACCACCCCCCAAGCGCCGACTACGACCCACCCTCGCTGGTGGAACCTCGTAGGAGCACGGAAACCAAAGAGTCATGAAAAAGATCACTGGTCAGATCAAGCTGCAACTCCCCGCTGGCAAAGCGAACCCCGCGCCGCCGGTCGGCCCCGCGCTTGGCGCGCACGGCGTGAACATCATGCAGTTCTGCAAGGAGTTCAACGCCAAGACCCAGGGCGGCGACATGATCATCCCGGTGGTCATCACCGTGTTCTCCGATCGCTCGTTCACCTTCATCATGAAGAACCCGCCGGTGAGCGTGCTCCTGAAGAAGGCCGCTGGCCTCGCGACCGCGAAGAAGCCGGGCTCGGGCTCGAAGGAGCCGAACAAGAACAAGGTCGGCAAGGTCACCGCCGCGCAGGTCAAAGAGGTCGCGGAGCAGAAGCTCGCCGAGATGAACTGCGCGAGCCTCGAAGCTGCCATCGAGACCGTCAAAGGCACCGCGCGCTCGATGGGCATCGACGTGGTGTGAGCTGCGGCTCCGCCCCCAAAAACTCAATCCGCAACACGATACGAAATTCAAAACCCAAACGAACCACCGCCCGACTCACGGAAGTGAGGCCGGTAAACGGTGGGAGGCCGAACACCCTCTAAAAGGGATGTCGGTCGAACAAGGAGGAAGATGCCGAAACCGTCCAAAAACCGCGTGAAGGTCGACTCAGCCGTCGATCGTTCGCGCAAATACTCGACGCTCGAAGCGTGCACGCTCGTGAAGAAGGCGAAGTTCGCCAAATTCGACGAGACCGTGGACATCGCTGTGCGCCTCGGAGTCAATCCGAAGCACGCCGATCAGATGGTCCGCGGTGCGCTCGTGCTCCCCCACGGGACCGGGCAAAGCATTCGAGTGCTCGTCTTCGCCAAAGGTGACAAGGAGCGCGAGGCCAAAGAGGCCGGCGCCGACTTCACCGGCAGCGACGACATGGTGGCGAAGGTTTCCGAAGGGTTCATGGATTTCGATCGCGTGATCGCGACGCCCGACATGATGGGCGCCGTCGGTAAGCTCGGTCGCGTTCTCGGTCCCCGTGGCTTGATGCCGAACCCGAAGGTCGGAACGGTCACGTTCGACGTCGGCAACGCCGTCAAAGAAGCCAAGGGCGGCAAGATCGAATACCGCGTCGAAAAGGCCGGTATCGTCCACGCCCGCATCGGCAAGACGTCCTTCGCGGAGGACGCGCTCGCGGCCAACGCGAACGCGCTCATCTCGCAGCTGGTTCGACAGAAGCCGTCGACCGCAAAGGGCATCTACCTCAAGAGCATCTCGGTCTCGTCGACGATGGGCCCGGGTCTGAAGATCGACCCCGCCGAGTACGTCGGCGGCGGCGAGGAGGCGTGACATGGCGAACATCACGCGTGAATCCAAAGCGGCTGAAATCGACGTCCTCAAAGGGCGCTTCGAAAAGATGACGTCAGCGGTCTTCCTCGATTTCAAGGGGATGAACGTCGACGCCGTCACGAGGCTCCGAGTGCAGTTCCGCAAAGCGGGCGTCGAATACAAAGTCGTCAAAAATACCCTCGTCAAGCACGCGCTCAAAGAAGCCGCGTACGCAGCCAAGCTCAACGACGTGCTTGCCGGCATGACCGGCATCGCGTGGAGCTACGAGGACCCGAGCGCCGCAGCCAAGGTGGTCAAGTCGTTCCGCAAGGACGGCGGCCCCGAAGCAGCGAAGCTCACGGTGAAAGCCGGTCTCTTGGACGGGACGGTCCTCGACGCAAAAACGGTCGAAGGTCAACTCGCCACGATGCCCGGCAAGAACGAGCTTCGCGCCACCCTGCTCGCGACGTTCCAAGCGCCGCTCCAGCAGTTCGTCGCGTTGCTTCAAGCCCCCGCGCAAAACCTCGTCTATGTCCTGGCGGCGAAAGAGCGCGAAGCGACCTGATCAAGATACGCGCAAGCAACGCGCGTATGGGCCGCTTCTGGCCCGCAACTCACCGTCGCGGTTCCCGCGGCAAACACTTCAAAAGTTTCATCTCGAATCGATTACGGAGAATTCAAAATGGCAGATCTCAATAAAGACCAGGTCGTCGACTTCCTCTCGAACCTTCCGGTCATCCAGATCGCAGAGCTGATCAAGACGCTCGAAGAGAAGTGGGGCGTCAAGGCAGCTCCGGTGGCGGTTGCAGCAGCCGCGGGCGCGGCTGGTCCGGCAGCAGCAGCGGTGGAAGAGCAGACGGAGTTCACGATCGAGCTCAAAGAAGCTGGCGCGAGCAAGATCAACGTCATCAAGGTCGTCCGCGAAATTACGGGCCTCGGCTTGAAAGAAGCCAAGGACCTCGTCGAGGCCGCGCCGAAGTCGCTCAAGGAAGGCGTGTCCAAGGCCGAGGCCGAGGAGTTCAAGAAGAAGCTCGAAGAAGCTGGTGCGAAGGTCGAGCTCAAGTAAGACCTCGCTCTCGAGCAGTGCGCCCTCTCGTAGGTCGCACATTGGAAGTGGCCCTGAGGGGTTGTTTGGTCCGACAAATCAATGTCGGATCGATCAACCCCTGAGGTGCCTCTTCCGTCTTACTTTCATCTTAGCGTCGGTGTGGTGGCGTGCCCTCGGGCACGGGCAGTTTTAGCAGTTAGGAGTCGAAAGACATGGCGAGCGCGATCCAGTCGAATTTCCGCATTCGTAAAAACCTCGGCCGCATTGGTCGGGTCATTGAGGTACCGAACCTCATCGACATCCAGAAGTCGTCCTACGACAAGTTCCTTCAGACGACGGTCCCTCAGACCGAGCGCGTCGAGGTGGGCTTGCAGGCCGTCTTCCGGAGCGTGTTCCCCATCAAAGATTTCAACGGCACGAGTGAGCTCGTGTTCGTTTCGTACAACCTCGAGAAGCCGAAGTACGACGTCGAAGAGTGCCGCCAGCGCGGCATGACGTTCGCGGCGCCGATCAAGGTGACGACCCAGCTCATGATCTACGACACCCGTGAGGGTGGCGAGCGCATCGTGCGCGACATCAAGGAGCAAGAGGTCTACTTCGGCGAGATCCCGCTGATGACCGAGACCGGTACGTTCATCATCAACGGCACCGAGCGCGTCGTCGTCTCCCAGCTGCATCGCAGCCCGGGCGTCTTCTTCGACCACGACAAGGGCAAGACCCATTCGTCGGGCAAGCTCCTCTACAGCGCGCGCGTCATCCCGTACCGCGGCTCGTGGCTCGACTTCGAGTTCGACCCGAAAGACATCATCTACGTCCGCATCGACCGCCGCCGCAAGATGCACGCGACCGTGCTCCTCCGTGCGCTCGGCTACTCGACGCAAGACCTTCTCAACTACTTCTACAACACGGAGACCATCTTCCTCGAGAAGGGTGGCAAGTACTCCAAGAGCGTCGAATACGACCTTCTCGCGGGCCAGCGCGCCACGCGTGACATCAAGGTCGGCAACGACGTCATCGTGAAGAAGAACACCAAGTTCACGAAGGCGGCGATCAAGAAGCTTCGGGAAGCAAAGACCGACTCGCTCACCGCAGATCTCGAAGAGATCGTCGGCAAGGTCGCGGCCCACGACGTCATCGACAAGGAGACGGGCGAGGTCATCCTCGAGGTCAACGAGGAAGTGACCGAAGCGAAGCTCGAGCGCCTGCGCGAAGCCAAGATCGACGAGTTCAAGGTCCTCTTCATCGACGGCCTCAACGTCGGCAGCTACCTCCGCGACACGCTCCTCGCCGAGAAGGTGAAGACCAATGAAGACGCGATCATGGAAATCTATCGCCGTCTCCGCCCGGGTGATCCGCCCACGCTCGAGACCGCGAAGACCCTCTTCCACAACCTGTTTTTCAACCCGGAGCGCTACGACCTCTCGAAGGTCGGCCGCCTCAAGCTGAACTACAAGTTCTACCGTGATCTTCCGGAAGACCAGCGCCCCACGCTCGACACCCAGATCCTCACGGCCCAAGACATCCTCGAGACCGTTCGTCACCTCATCGAGCTGAAGAACGGCCGCGGGTCGGTTGACGACATCGACCACCTCGGCAACCGCCGCGTCCGCGCCGTCGGCGAGCTCATGGAGAACCAGTACCGCATCGGTCTGGTTCGCATGGAGCGCGCGATCAAAGAGCGCATGAGCATGTCGCAAGAAATCGACACGCTGATGCCGCACGACCTCATCAACGCCAAGCCCGTCAGCGCCGTCGTGAAGGAGTACTTCGGCAGCTCACAGCTCTCGCAGTTCATGGATCAGACCAACCCCCTCTCGGAGGTCACGCACAAGCGTCGTCTCTCCGCGCTCGGCCCGGGCGGTCTCACGCGTGAGCGCGCAGGCTTCGAGGTCCGCGACGTCCACCCGACCCACTACGGTCGTATCTGCCCGATCGAGACGCCGGAAGGTCCGAACATCGGCCTCATCGCGTCGCTCTCGACCTTCGCCCGCGTCAACGAGTACGGCTTCGTCGAGACCCCCTACCGCCGCGTAACTGAAGGCCGCGTGACGGACGAGGTCAATTGGTTCTCAGCGCTCGAAGAAGAGGGCAAGTACATCGCCCAGGCTTCGGCTGCCACGGACGAGAAGGGCAAGTACAAGGAGAGCCTCGTTTCGGCTCGCTTGAACGGCGACTTCCACATGGTCACGCCCGACATGGTCCAGCTCATGGACGTCGCGCCGAACCAAATGGTTTCCGTCGCTGCCGCGCTCGTTCCGTTCCTCGAGCACGACGACGCCAACCGCGCGCTCATGGGCGCGAACATGCAACGTCAGGCCGTTCCGCTCATTCGCAGCCACGCTCCGTACGTCGGTACGGGCATGGAAGGGCGTTTGGCGCGTGACTCCGGCGTCTGCGCGATCGCCAAGCGCGACGGCATCGTCGAATCCGTCGACGCCTCACGCATCGTCGTCCGCGCGGACGGCGAAGGGACCGAGATCCCGGACATCTACCCGCTCACCAAATTCCAGCGCTCGAACCAGTCGACCTGCTTCAACCAGAAGCCGATCGTCCGCGCCGGCGAGAAGGTGAAGATGGGCGACGTCCTCGGTGATGGTCCGGCTTGCGACATGGGCGAGCTCGCGCTCGGTCAGAACGTGATGGTCGCGTTCATGCCGTGGCAGGGCTACAACTTCGAGGACTCGATCCTCGTGAGCGAGCGCATCGCCAAGGACGACGTCTTCACCTCGATTCACATCGAGGAGTTCGAGTGCGTCGCCCGCGACACGAAGCTCGGCAAGGAAGAAGTCACTCGCGACATCCCCAACGTCGGCGAAGAGGCCCTGAAGGACCTCGACGAGAGCGGAATCATCCGCATCGGCGCCGAAGTGAAGCCGGGCGACATCCTCGTCGGCAAGATCACGCCGAAGGGCGAGACCCAGCTCTCCCCCGAGGAGAAGCTGCTACGCGCCATCTTCGGTGAGAAGGCCGGCGACGTCCGTGACAGCTCGCTCCGCGTCCCCCCGGGCGTCGGCGGCATCGTCATCAACGCGCGCATCTTCAGCCGCAAAGGCACGGAGAAGGACGACCGCGCCAAGGACATCGAAGAGCACGAGCGCGTTCGTCTCGAAAGGACGCGCGACGAAGAGATCAAGATCCTCCGCGACTCGTTCTTCCGTCAAGTGAAGCGCCGCCTCACCGGCACGACGACGACGGGCAAGCTCGTCGACGACAAGGGGAAGATCCTTCTCCAGAAGGGCGCCGACCTCACCGAGGAGCTCCTCGACGAAGTCCCGCACAAGTACTGGGGCGAGCTCCCGGTCGACGGCGCGGACGATCTCGCGGGCAAGCTCCGCGAGCTCGACGAGATCATCCACGTCCGCGAAGAGCACTTCCGCGACAAGATCGATCGCCTCTCGAAGGGCGACGAGCTCCCGCCGGGCGTGATCAAGATGGTGAAGGTCTACATCGCCATCAAGCGCAAGCTCCAGGTCGGCGACAAGATGGCAGGTCGTCACGGCAACAAGGGCGTCATCAGCCGCATCCTGCCGGAGGAGGACATGCCGTATCTGCAAGACGGTCGTCCGGTCGACATCGTGCTCAATCCGCTCGGCGTTCCGAGCCGCATGAACGTCGGTCAGATCTTGGAGACGCACCTCGGTTGGGGCGCTCGTGTTCTCGGCTGGCAGTTCCAGTACATGCTCGAAGCGAAGTTCGGTACGCCGCAGATCAAAGAGCACATTCTCCGCGTGTTCGACGGCGACGTTCAGCTCCACAAGTGGCTCTCGAAGCTCAGTGACGACGAGATCCGCAAAGTGGCGATGAAGCTCCGCAACGGCGTGCACTACGCGAGCCCCGTCTTCGACGGCGCCCCCGAAACCGCGATCAAGGACTCGCTGGCGATCGCCGGCTTGCCCACGGGCGGTCAAGCGGTGCTCTTCGACGGGCGCAACGGTGAAGCCTTCGACCAGGACGTGACCGTGGGCATCATGTACATGCTCAAGCTCCACCACTTGGTCGACGACAAGATCCACGCGCGCTCGATCGGGCCGTACTCGCTCGTCACGCAGCAGCCGCTCGGCGGAAAAGCCCAATTCGGCGGCCAGCGTCTCGGCGAAATGGAAGTGTGGGCGATGGAAGCGTACGGAAGCGCGTACGCCCTCCAAGAGTTCCTCACGGTCAAGAGCGACGACGTCATGGGCCGCACGCGCATGTACGAAGCGATCGTCAAGGGCGAGCACACGCTCGAGCCGGGTCTACCGGAGAGCTTCAACGTTCTCATCAAAGAGCTCCAAGCTCTCTGCTTGAACATCGAGCTCGTCGAGCCGGGTCAGACCCGTACCGATCACGCGGCAGAGGAGTGAGCTTGCCGGACCTCGCACACATCTCGACGGCGGTCGTCGTCGGTGCATCGATCGTCACGATCGGTTGCGCCGGCGCGAAATCGCCGTCGGATACGGATCGCCTTCGCGCTCGCGCGAAGTTCGATCTCCAGTGTGACGAGGTCCACCTCTACTACGTCGACGAAGGCGTCACTGGCGTCCGCGGCTGCGGACAACAGGTCACCTACGTCCAGTCGTGCCGGAAGATCGATGCAGTCGACGAAGACTGCAAATGGATCCTCAACACCGACAGCTCTCACGTCCGCGATTCGAACGGGGTTCGAGGCCAGTAGGCCTCACCTCGACAAACTTCATTCACACATTCGACTGTTTCAGAAAGGCAATTTCCGATGCGCGACATTTTCAGCTTCTTCGAGAAGCCCAAGGATCCGCTCTCTTTCAGCGCGATTCGTATCTCCCTCGCATCTCCGGAAAAAATTCGTGAGTGGTCCCACGGCGAGGTCAAGAAGCCGGAGACCATCAACTACCGCACGTTCAAGCCCGAACGTGACGGCCTTTTCTGCGCCAAGATCTTCGGCCCGGTAAAGGACTACGAGTGCAACTGCGGCAAGTACAAGCGCATGAAGCACCGCGGCATCGTCTGCGAGAAGTGCGGCGTCGAGGTCATCCAATCCAAGGTGCGTCGTGAGCGCCTCGGCCACATCAACCTCGCGACGCCCGTCGCGCACATCTGGTTCTTGAAGAGCCTGCCGTCGCGCATCGGCAACATGCTCGACATCACGCTCAAAGATCTCGAGAAGGTCCTCTACTGCGAGGCCTACATCGTGATCGACCCGAAGGAGACGCCGCTCGCGCGCGGCGAGCTGCTCTCGGAAGAGCGTTACATGCAGCTCTTAGACGAGTACGGCGACGACAAGTTCACCGCCGGCATGGGCGGCGAAGCCGTCCTCGATATGCTCAAGCAGGTCGACGTGCACAAGCTCTCCGAAGAGCTCCGTACCGACATGCGCACGGCGACGAGCGAGGCGAAGCGCAAGAAGATCGTCAAGCGCCTCAAGGTCACCGAAGCCTTCCGTGAGAGCGGCAACCGCCCGGAGTGGATGATGCTGACCGTCATCCCGGTTCTCCCGCCGGATCTCCGCCCGCTCGTTCCCCTCGACGGCGGCCGCTTCGCGACGTCGGACTTGAACGACCTCTATCGTCGCGTCATCAACCGCAACAACCGCTTGAAGCGTCTGCTCGAGCTCAACGCGCCGGAGATCATCATCCGCAACGAGCGCCGCATGCTCCAAGAGGCGGTCGACGCTCTCTTCGACAACGGCCGTCGCGGCAAGACGATCACCGGTCCGAACAAGCGCCCGCTCAAGTCACTCAGCGACATGCTGAAGGGCAAGCAGGGCCGCTTCCGTCAGAACCTCCTCGGCAAGCGCGTCGACTACTCGGGCCGTTCGGTCATCGTCGTCGGCCCGCAGCTCAAGCTCCATCAGTGCGGGCTGCCGAACAAGATGGCGCTCGAGCTCTTCAAGCCGTTCATCTACAACAAGCTCGAAGAACGCGGCTACGTCAACACCATCAAGAGCGCGAAGAAGATGGTCGAGAAGGAGCGTCCCGAGGTTTGGGACATCCTCGAAGAGGTCATCAGCGAGCACCCGGTTCTCTTGAACCGTGCCCCGACCCTCCACCGCTTGGGTATCCAGGCGTTCGAGCCGGTCCTCATCGAAGGCAAGGCGATCCAGCTCCACCCGCTCGTCTGCGCGGCGTTCAACGCCGACTTCGACGGTGACCAGATGGCCGTCCACGTCCCGCTCTCGATCGAGGCGCAGATGGAAGCGCGCGTGCTCATGATGAGCACGAACAACATCCTCTCGCCCGCGAACGGCAAGCCGATCATCAACCCGACGCAGGACATCGTCCTCGGCCTCTACTACGCCACGCGCGAGAAGAAGTACGCGAAGGGCAGCTATCGCGAGGGCAGCCTCACGGTCGACAAGAAGGGGCACATCGAGGGCTACCTCCGCGGCGTCTACTCGTCGCCGGAAGAAGTCCGCATGGCGTTCGACAACGAAGAGGTCACGATCCACACGGGCATCCGCGTCCGCGTGATCGACCCCGAGAACGATCAACGCCGCATCGTCAACACGACGGTCGGTCGCTGCCTCATCTCGGAGATCCTCCCGAAGGGTCTCTCGTTCGACCTCGTCAACAAGACGCTCGACAAGAAGGCCCTCTCGGCCCTCATCGACGCCTGCTACCGCAAGCACCGTAACAAGGCGACCGTCCTCTTGGCCGACCGTCTCCGTTCGCTCGGCTTCGAGTTCGCCACGCGCTCGGGCGTTTCGATCTGCATGGATCACATGGTGATCCCGGACGCAAAGCAGGTCCTCTTGGCTGAGGCCCGTGGTGAGGTCGAGCGCGTTCTCGACCAGTACCAAGAAGGTCTCATCACCGACGGCGAGCGCTACAACAAGGTCGTCGACATCTGGGCAGGCGTCGCCGACAAGGTCACGCAGGAAATGATGTTGGGTATCGGCAAAGAGACGGTCGCCGATCCGGAGACCGGCAAGGAAACCGTCGAGCCGAGCTTCAACCCCATCTACATCATGGCCGACTCGGGCGCTCGAGGCTCGACCCAGCAGATTCGCCAGCTCGCCGCCATGCGCGGTCTCATGGCGCGTCCGTCGGGCGAAATCATCGAGACGCCGATCTCCGCGAACTTCCGCGAAGGACTCAGCGTTCTCGAGTACTTCACCTCGACGCACGGCGCCCGTAAGGGCTTGGCCGACACCGCGCTCAAGACAGCGAACTCCGGTTACCTCACGCGTCGTCTCGTCGACGTCGCGCAGGACGCCGTCATCACGGAATTCGACTGCGGCACGCTCGATGGCATTCGCGTGACGAAGCTCGAAGACGCCGGCGAGGTCATCCAGCCGCTCGCAGACCGCATCTTGGGTCGCGTCGCGCTCGAAGACATCGTCGACCCGCTCACCGGCGAGGTCCTCGTTCCTCAGAACACCGAGCTCGACGAAGCGACGGTTCGGTCGATCGAAGAAGCCGGCATCGAAGAGATCGTCATTCGCTCCGTGCTCACCTGCCAAGTCAAACGCGGCGTGTGCGCAAAGTGCTACGGACGAGATCTCGCACGCGGCTACAAGGTCAACATCGGAGAGGCTGTCGGAATCATCGCCAGCCAGTCGATCGGCGAGCCGGGAACCCAGCTCACGATGCGTACCTTCCACATCGGTGGAGCGGCGGCGCGCGGCAAGATCGAGCAGAGCTCGCTCGAAGCCCGCAACGAAGGCTTCGTCAGCATTCGCAACGCACATACCGCAACGAAGCGTGACGGCACGGTCAGCGTCATGAATCGTCACGGCGAGGTCGTCGTCGTCGACGAGACCGGTCGCGAGCGCGAGCATCACCGCCTCGTTTACGGTGCCATCCTCAAGGTCACCGAAGGCCAGAAGGTCAAGCCGGCGCAGCTCCTCGCCGAGTGGGACGCGTTCGCGCTGCCCATTCTCACGGAGGTCGGCGGCATCATCAAATTCGGCGACATCGTGGAAGGCGTCACGATGGTCGAGCGCCTCGACGAGGTCACCGGTCTCTCCCGCAAGGTCATCATCGAGTCGCGCGCCGCGGATCTCCGCCCGCGCGTCACGATCAAGGACCCCACCACGGGCGAGACGCTCAAGCTCCCGGGCTCCACACTCGACGCGCGTTATCTCCTCCCGGTCGGCGCCAACATCGTCGTCCAGGACGGCGACGTCGTCGACGCCGGCGAAGTCCTCTCGAAGATGCCGCGCGAATCCACGAAGACGCAGGACATCACCGGTGGTTTGCCGCGTGTTGCCGAGCTCTTCGAGGCTCGCAAACCGAAGGATCACGCGATCATCGCGGAGATCGACGGCGAGGTCAGCTTCGGCAAGGACACCAAGGGCAAGCGCAAGGTCGTCATCACGCCGTTCGACACGAACGGAGTGATCCAGACCGACCAGGCGCGCGAATACCTCATCGCGAAGGGCAAGCACATCCAAGTCCAGCCGGGCGACCGCGTTCGCGCCGGCGAGCCTTTGATGGACGGCCCGGCCAACCCGCACGACATCCTTCGCGTCAAGGGCGAGAAGGAGCTCGCGGCCTACTTGGTGAACGAAATCCAGCAGGTTTACCGCCTGCAGGGCGTCGCCATCAACGACAAGCACATCGAAGTCATCGTGCGCCAGATGCTCCGCCGTGTCCGCATCAAGGACGTGGGAGACGTGAAGACGTTCCTCATCGACGAGCAGGTCGAGAAGCACATCTTCGAGCGCGAAAACGCGAAGACGATCGAGCGCGGAGAGCGTCCGGCGATTGCCGAGCCTCTTCTCCTCGGCATCACGAAGGCGTCCTTGTCGACCGAGTCGTTCATCAGCGCCTCGTCCTTCCAAGAGACCACCAAGGTCCTCACGGAAGCGGCGATCAGCGGCAAGACCGACTACCTCAAGGGGCTCAAAGAGAACGTCATCATGGGACGTCTCATCCCCGCGGGTACCGGTCTCCCGGCCTACAAGCAGCTCAAGGTCGTCGTCGACGGCGAAGGCGAAGAGCGCTACCCGTCACCGGCGGCTCCGCGTCACGAGCCCACGCCGAGCAGCCTCGCGGTCAACGAAGAGTAAACCGCGAAGCCGTTCGAACCTCCGAAGGCGCGCTCTCGAAAGGGGCGCGCCTTTCGGTTCTTTGTGGTTGGTGCTCGCGCGATCCAGCCGTGCTCGCCGTTTGGCGCGCCTGGCACGAAAGTGGCGCGGAAATAGGCCGCGAAAATAGGCCGCGAAAAAATCGGTAGAGGTGACACAAAAAAGACGCGACAAAATGCGCTTTTTGGCGAATCTTCCGCCTGGGCGACCATTCGACTGCGGGCTCGCGGTCGTGGTTCAGGAGGATGCATGGTTTCGATGCACAAGACGTTGTTCGTCTCGTTTCTTTCGGTCTTCGTGGCAGTCGGCTTCGCGTGCGGCTCGAAGAACGGCGACTCCGGTTTCAACGACGGCGACAGCACTGACGGTGGCCAGATCGGCGAGGGCGGCAAGGGCTTCGGCACCGGCGGCGGCGACGGCGGCACGGGTGGGTGCACCGGTTTGCAGTGCAAAGAGGTCGACTGCCCCGGCGGCGGCGACACGACGATCACCGGTCAGGTGTTCGATCCGATCGGCCTGAACCCGCTCTATGGCGTGGCGGTCTACGTTCCCTCGCAGCTCCCGCTCGCCACGCTCTC
>CAJDWT010000090.1_pt1 | contig 13692 bp, 8 predicted proteins | sample 7391671 | NCBI WGS metagenome assembly CAJDWT01 (sample SAMEA7055729, study PRJEB34461) | soil metagenome | biome: terrestrial ecosystem; feature: Peninsula; material: soil | place: Antarctica | collected 2016
CGGTGATCCCGGACCGCAACTACGCCGGCATCCTGATCATCTGGGACCGGCTGTTCGGCACCTTCCAGGGCGAGTCAGAGCCGGTCCGCTACGGGCTGACGAAGAACCTCACGACCCACCATCCCGTGCGGGTGGCCTTCCACGAGTACGCGGCGATCGGGCACGACGTGCGCCGCGCCCGGGATTGGGGCGACCGGATCGGTTATGTCTTCCGTGGTCCTGGCTGGACGCCCCCGCCCGGCAAGCCCGACAGCAGCCAGCGCACGGCGGCGAGCAACGATTCGCCGAGCTCCGTGGCGATCGATTCGGCGACTGCCTCGGCGTCGGCGAGGACCATCCGGTGCGCGGCCGAGTTGTGGGCCGACTACGCGACTTGGAGGACCCGCCCGGCGATGCCCTAGCGCGCGAACCTCGTCCAGCTCTCCGGAAGCGGGCGTCCGAGCATCTTTTCGGTCGCCGCGCGGTCGAGGATGACGAACGTGAAATCAGCGGTGAAGCAGCGCTCGCCGGCTTGCTCGACGACACATTCGACCTGCATCGTGCGGGCCGTTTCGCGCGTGAGCCTCGACTTGCCCACGAGCGGCACTCCGATGCGCACGGGCTTGGCGAACGTGCACGACATCTTCGCCGTGAAGCCGAACTTGCCCCGCAGCGCGATGATGGCCCACGCCGCGATTTCGTCGGCGAGCGTCGCCACGAGGCCGCCGTGCATGATGCCGGGCGGACCTTGGTATTGCTCGCCGGGCGTGAAATCGGTGACGACAGTGTCGCCGTCTTCGACGCGAAATTGCAGGTGGAACCCGATCGGGTGGTCGGGGCTACACCCGAAGCAGGGCTGGCCGGGGCCGAAGATGCCGCCGTTGAGTGAAGGGTCGAGCGTAGGCATTGCGGCCCGACGGGCTACGCCCTGGCTAGGCCGCGGTCAATTCGGACGACCCTCGAGACGTTCCAGCCTGTCGTCGAAATCGTTGACCGAGCACACGCGGGCCTTCAACGACAGCTTCGGCAGATGAGGTGATCGGAGAAATCATGCAGGCGCGCGCGCTCGACGCCCACCGAGCGCGGCGCACGGTCGAGGCGCCCGCTCTGGCGATCCGAGAGCGTGCGCTCGTGCGAAGGCGCGCGCTCGACCGAAGAAGAGCCGCCCGAGCCCGAGCCACCCGAGCCGCCACCGGCCCGCGCGGCCGCCGGGACCGTTTCCTGCGAAGCGCAGGCGAAGAGAGAAAGGGAAAGAGCCGCAGCCACTACGATCGAACGAGTCATGTCGTAACCTCCTGACCCTCCGTTCGTCCGAGCTCGGCGATTAATTTCACGCGGCTCGACTTTTCGTCCGGCCCGACCAGCCCGGGAAAAGCGTTCCGCGCGCAGTGGCCCGGAAGACATCCGGCGAGGGTACAGAAAGCGCGCGCCGCGTGCTAAGCGGTTGGTCGATGGCGATGAACGACGTGGCTTTGAACGACCCGCAAGCGGACGCGGTCGCGCACGTGAACGGACCGCTCCTCGTCTTCGCCGGCGCAGGAAGCGGAAAGACGCGCGTCATCACGTATCGCGTCGCCAATCTCGTCGCCGAGCATCGCGTCGCCCCGTATCGAATCTTGGCCGTCACGTTCACCAACAAGGCGGCGGGCGAAATGCGCGCGCGCCTCTCCACGATCTTCACCGAAGCGCTCGGCGAAGGGGGCGCGGCGATCGCGCGTGATTTGTGGGTCGGCACGTTCCACGCGACCTGCGCGAAGCTCTTGCGAAGATACGGCGCGTCGGTCGGTCTGCCGAAAGACTTCGTCATCTACGACACCCAAGACCAGCGCGCGGTCGTCGCGCGCGTCTTGAAAGAGCTCGACTACGACGACAAGCGCTATCCGCCACGCACCGTCCTCGGCCGCATCCACAAGGAGAAGCAAGAGGGTCGCGGCCCGGAGGAGATGAGCCAAGAAGACTACATGGACGATGCGCTCGTGAAGATCTTCGCGCACTACGAAGACCACTTGAAGCGCGCCGGCGCGGTCGACTTCGAGGACCTGATCGGACGGATGGTGAAGCTCCTCGAAGACCCGCAGAGCGAGGACGCCGCGACCATCAAGCGCCGCTTCCAGTACGTGCTCGTCGACGAGTTCCAAGACACCAACCACATGCAATACAGGCTGATTCGCAGCCTGGCGGAGAGCCATCACAACTTGTGCGTCGTCGGCGACGACGACCAGTCGATCTACCGTTGGCGCGGCGCTGACGTGCGCAATATCCGGAACTTCAAGAAGGATTTTCCCGAGGCGAAGGTCGTCAAGCTCGAGCAAAATTATCGGTCGACCAAGCGCATCGTCACCGCCGCGCTCGGCGTCATCACCGCGTCGCGCGATCGCGTGCCGAAAGACCTGTGGACCGACAACGAGGACGGCGCGGCAATCGAGGTCGTCGCCGCGCGGGACGAGCACGACGAAGCGGCGTTCGTCACGCGCTTCATCACCGAAGCGCGGAGCGAAGGGACGAGCCTGAAGGAGATAGCGGTCTTCTATCGCATCCACGCGCAGTCACGCGTGCTCGAAGAGGCGCTCCGGATCGCGAACGTGCCGTACCAGATCGTCGGCGGCATGAAGTTCTACGAGCGCTCCGAGATCAAGGACGCGCTCGCGTATCTGCGCGTCCTCGTGAACCCACGCAGCGACGTCGATTTCTTGCGCATCGTGAACGTGCCCGCGCGCGGCATCGGCTCGACGACGATCGAGCGACTCATGAAATTCGCCGCCTCGCGCGGTCTCCAGATCCACGACACGCTCGAATTCCTCGACGAAGCGACCGACGTGCCGACCGCGGCGAAGAAGAAGCTCGCCGGCTTGCGTGGCCTGCTCGACGACTTCCGCGCGTACGAGAAGGAGCACCTCGCGAGCGAGGTCCTCGACCGTATCCTCGAAAAGACTGGCTACCGCGAGGCGCTGCGCGGCGAGGACAACGCCGAGAGCGACGCGCGGCTCGAGAACTTGGCTGAGCTCATCGGCTCTTTGCGCGACTACGAAGCCGAAATGCAGGCTGCCGGCGAGCAGGGGAGCGTCTCCGGGTTTTTGGAGCGCGTCTCGCTCCAGAGCGATACGGACGCGATCGACGACGAAGGCAAGGTGACGCTGATGACCGTGCACGGCGCGAAGGGGCTCGAGTTCGAGCGCGTCGTGCTCACGGGGATGGAAGAAGAGATGTTCCCCTACCGCGGCATGGAGCCCGGCGGCGAAGAGGAGCTCGAAGAAGAGCGCCGCCTCGCCTACGTCGCCATCACCCGCGCGCGAAAGCACCTCGCGCTCACCCACACCTCCATGCGCCAGATCTTCGGCACGACGCGCTGGGGAAGGCCGAGCCGCTTCATCAGCGATCTCCCGCCCGAGGCGATCGTCCACAAGGCAACGCGGAGCGCACAATCGCGCCCGCCAGAGAAGTACGTCGACCGCGCGCGCGAATCGCGTGACTACGCGCCGATGCCTTCGTGGCGCGTGCCTCACAAGAAGATCGAGCCGGTGCGCGACCCGGGCGAGCGCTACGTCGACCGCGAGTTCTTCGCCGACTCCTCGGGCGACGCGGACGGCGAGCTCCGCAAGGGCTCGCGCGTGCTCCACCAACGCTTCGGCGAAGGTGAGGTCCGCCGCGTCGAGGCGGCCGGCGAGCCAGCGGCGGTCGTGTTCTTCCCCGGTTGGGGCGAGAAGAAAGTCCTCGCGCGCTTCTTGAAAGTGACTTGAACGGAGCCTGAGCGAAGCCGTTCAGTGCGTCGCCACGAAGGCGGCGAGCATGAAGAAGCCTATGACCGCGAGGCCGACGCCGATCACGACGGTCCCCATTTTACCGGTGATCCATGAAGCCTTGACGGCACTCCCTTTGGCCGCGCCGCGCAAGATCGCGATCGCTTCGACGAGGGCCCCGGCGACGAGCGCGCTGATCGCGATCGTGAGCCCCTTCTTCTTCCGCTGATTCGCGCGCTCGTTCGCGAGCGCGAAGCCGTCGAGCACCGTCGTACGACCGAACGTTCCGGCTTTGACGAGCGAGCGAGCGCCCAGGGCCTCGGGCGACGGAGACGTGTCGTCGAGCTGCATCCAGGCGGTGGTTCCCGCCGCGAGCGTCTCGGCCGAATCCGGAGACGTCCCGGTGACGACCCACACGTGGTCGGTCGTCAAATCCGTCGGCAACGAAATCTGCGCGCCCACCGAGCCGCCGGCGGGCGTCGGCGTGAGAGTCGGAGTGGCCGCCCACGCGCGGCCGCGGGCGTCGTCGATCTCGACGTAGATCGTCGTCGCCGAGGTCGTCGCCCGCGTGAGCGTGAGCGCCCTTCGAGCCGGGTTCGAGGGATCGGGCGCGATCGCCGCTCGGATCGCTCCGAGCTTCACCGGGATCGCGCCGTTCCAGGTCCCCGTCAGGTCGCCTTTCGTTGCCGTGATCCGGAGCTCGCCGTTGATGAGCCCGACGGCAGTGACGTTGGCCCAACCGCCTGCCTGCGTCGTCGTAGGCTCGGTGAGCCCCAGATCGTTCGGATCAAAGGTCAGTAGCGCACCGACGACCGGCTGACCGCTCGCATCGCGAGCGCGGATCGAAAGGATGCCGGAGAGCGCGCCGGGCAACGCACCGCTCTCGGCCGAGACGTCGAGCACGAGCGCGCCGTCGCGCGTGTAGTAGCGCAGAGCCCCCTTCGATTCGGCGCCGCGCACGGGAAAGCTCGGAACTGTCGCGTGGCCGGACGCGAGGACGAGGCCGTCGCGCGCGCGGCGAATCGACATGACCACGTCGTCACCGCCGCGAACGCCGGGCAGCGGAGCGACCAGCTCGGCGACGCCGTCGTCGGTGGTGGTCGCGTCGAGCGTGCTCGTGTGCCCGGCGTGCTCGACGGTGATCGAGAGCTCCTCGTTGGCGACGACCTCGCGTACGCCGCGATCGGAGCGGTAGACGCGAACCTGCCAGGCGATCCGCATGTCGTCGCCCGACGGCGGCGCGCCTTCGACGACAGCGGCGATGGTCTCGCCGCTCGAGCCGACGTGTAGGCCCACCGCGAGCGTCGCGAACGAGAGCGCGGGCGCGAGGATGATGACCCACGTGTCGACGCGTGCCATGGCTTTTCGTAGGTTACGGCGAAGTGTCGGCGGCTTGCCACCGCACGTCCACGTTCGCCGCGCTCTTGTCCTTCACGAGCGGAAATCCAGGCCTCTTCCCGAGCGCACCGGGGGTGAGCTCGATCGCCTTCACACCCTTTGCGTCGAGCACGTGGACGGCGTCGGCTTTGACCACGAGATCGACGAACGCGTCGCCACCGGTCTTGGTCAGCTTCACCCCGTAGGCCGACGTGTCGGTCGAGCGCACGCTGCGGTAGCTCACGTGCGCCGGCGTCTCGACAGCGCGCATGGCAGCCGCGCGATCGACGACCGCGGCCGCGTACCTGGCGACGACGGCGCCTTCGTGGCCGGCCTTGGGGACGCGATCGAGCTGCACGGCGAAGCCGCGGTCGGTCATCGCCTTCGCGAGCATCTCGCTCTGCGCGATTGGAGAGACGTGGTCGTCCTCACCGTGGACGAGCCAGGTCGGGAGGTTGCGTGCGTTGTCGACGACGTCGAGCGCGTTGACCGCGTGCGCGGCCGCCTCGTTCGGCAAAATGGCTTTGACGTAGGTTGTGAGGTCGTACTTCGAGTCGCCAAAGAAGCTCGTCACCCCCGCGAACTTGTCGGGATGATGGAAGCCGATCGTCGTCGCACCGGCGCCGCCCATCGAGGCGCCCCAAATCGAGACGCGTTGGGGGTCGACGGCGATGACCTTCTCGAGCGCATCGATCGCGCGCATGACCTCGTCCTCTGCACTTGCAGTATACAAGGAATTCCCGAGGCCCGATGGCATGAGCAGGACGACGTCTTTGACGGCGGCTTCGTGCAAGAGCTCGGCGTACGCGGCGTAGGTCCAGATGCTTCCGTTCCACGGATGGAGGCCGACGAGGAGCGCGCCTGCCTTCTTGTGGTCGTGACCGGGCGGGACGAAGACGACCGCTCGGCCGCCGCCGTTGGCCGTGACGGGCGAGGAGAACGTGAGGACACCGAGGCCGTCTTTCGTCGTCGTCTCGGCGCCGAAGCGCGGCGCGAAGCCGCACGCGATGCGGTGCTCGTAGCGGCTCACGTCGACGTCGAGCTCGATCTCGTAGGTGCGGTCGGGGCGCGCGGGCAGGCGAAGGGTGACTGGCTGGGCGGTGAGGCCGGGGGGCGCGGTGGGCTTCACCTCGTCGCCGTCTTGAAGGATGCGTTTGCGGCCGGCGCACACCGGGAGCTCGACCGCGACGCCGTCACCGCCCGCCACTTGGAAGCGGACCGCGTACGGACCGGGGGCGAGCTTCAGGTTCGAGAGATCACTCCACGCGACCTGCTTGAACGCCTTGTCTCTCAGCGACGCGAGCTCGACTGTCGTGATCGAGGCGCCGCCGGAGATCCATGCGTGCGGAGCGATGGCCGGCAGCAGCGGAGCGTCTGCGCGCGCATCGGACGAAACGACCGAGCCGGCCAGGAGCGCGAGAACGATCGCGAGGTTTGCGCGAGAATTTGCGCCAAACGAGGCCGTCCGATCGCGCATCTCGCCCCCACCTTCACCCCCGTTCGATCTTCTTGTCAACGGAGCCGGGTAGGCCTAAATCCTCGAGCCCAGCATGCCGAGCATCTCGCACGCAGAATCGCCCACCGAATCGTCTGCTCGCGCCGCTAGCTTCGTGCGCAGCCGGCTCGGATCTTTTCTCGCTGTTTTCCCGCTCGCGATCTGGACGGTCATTCACCTCTGGAACAACCTGGCCGCCCTAAGCGGACCGGCGGCGTGGGAGACGGCGGTCACGTCCTATCCGCACCCGGTCGCGCAGCTGGTCACCGCGATCGTGGTGCTCTTGCCGCTCGTGCTCCACATGGTGTGGGGTATCGGCCGCCTGCTGACGTCGCGGCCGAACAACGTCAGCTACAACTATTACGCCAACCTCAAGTACGCGCTGCAGCGCATCACGGCCGTCGGCGTGCTCCTGTTTTTGGGCGCGCATATTTGGTTGGCGATGCTTCGTCCGCGCCTCGTCGAAGGCGGCCCCGAGCCGTTCGCGGACATCTCGCACGAGATGCACTTCCACCTGCCGACCTTGATCGTCTACCTCGTCGGCACGCTCGGAGTGGCGTACCACTTGGCGAACGGCCTCTCTACCTTCTGCATGGGGTGGGGCGTCGTCTCGAGCAAGCGCGCGATGAGGCGGCTCGACTGGGTGACTATCCCGCTCTTCTTGATCTTGCTCGCGATGTCCTGGGCCGTCATCTACGCCATGTACCAAGCGGGCGGCGGGCAGGCGGTTTGAGCACCGCAAGATCTCCACGCCGCTATCTCTGAAGGCCGCCGCTCGAATCCAATGATCCGGTCGCGCGGCGTGGGCGCGATCAAACGCCTGATTGCCGGTGGTCTGCTTTCAGCTACACATCGTGTCGACCGAGATGAGGCTCGAGCGCGCAAAATGGCTGTTTTTCGCCTGCGTGGTGCTGTCCGGGTGCTCCTCGTCGCCTGCACCTGCCGGTCCGCCGTTGCGCTCGTGTGAGCTGACGATCTGGCACAAGCCCGCGAGCGTGACCTCGAAGGTCGAGATCGTCACGAGCTGGGAGGGTTGGAAGCGGCCCGGTCGCTTCCTCGACGGCGAGCGCGCGGACGGTTGGCGCGTCACGTCCTATGAGCCCCCGCCGGGTGAAGAGATGTACGCGATCGTCGAGGACGGCGTGTGGCTCACCGATCCGAACGTCGGTACCACCGCGTACGTCGACGGGGCAAGCCTCGGGCAGGGAACCGGCAAGACCGTTCCTCCTCAAGAGGTGACCTGGGTGGATGTCGCCGACTGCTCCCATCCCGAGGTGCGCATCGACGACGCGGCCGGCGCGGCCGATGGAACCGCGACCGCGCACGCGACATTTCTTCGCTCGAGCTCCGCGGCGCTCCTCGACCCGCTCTCGGTGCACGTGGTCGACGAGCAGGGAAACGTGGTGAGCCCGTCGGGGTCGGCCGAGCCCAGCGAGGGCTCAATCACCCTGCATTTCAAGGGTCTTGCGCGAGGCAAGCACCGGCTCGTCCTTACCGCGAACGACGCGAACGGCAAGACCTCGGAGCCCTCGAACCTCACCGTGTGGGTCGAGCCCAAGCCATTCGATTGGCGTGACGCCGTGATCTACCAAGTGATGGTCGATCGCTATCGCAACATCGCTGGCCCCCTCGCGGATCCGGAGACGCCGTCGTCGCGCGCGGGCGGGACGATCGCCGGCCTCACCCAGTCGCTCGATGCGATCGCCTCGCTCGGCTTCAATACGATCTGGGTGAGCCCGCTCTACCAGAACCCGGACGGCACCTACCTCGGCGCCGACGGCCGCCAGTACTCGAGCTACCACGGCTATTGGCCGACCGATTCGCGGGCGATCGAATCGAAGCTCGGCACCGAGGCCGACGTCGACGCGCTCGTCGCCGCCGCGCACGCCAGATCCATCCGCGTCCTGTTCGACGTCGTGCCGAACCATGTGCACCAGGATCACCCGTACGCGAAGGCGCACTTGAACGATGGCTGGTTCAACAACCCCAACGGGAAATGCATCTGCGGCACCACGTGCGACTGGGCGACGCACATCCAAGACTGCTGGTTCGCCAGCTACCTCCCCGATCTCGATTGGCGTAACCCGGCCGTCGCCGCCCAAGGATCGAGTGACGTCTCCTGGTGGCTCGACCGCTTCGACGCCGACGGCGTCCGCATCGACGCCGTGCCGATGATCCCGCGCGCGGCCAACCGCCGGATCTCCTCCGATTTACGGGCAAAATACGATCACCCTGGCAACGAGACGTTCTTGCTCGGCGAGAACTACGTCGACCCGTCCGGCTACAATCTGCTCCGCTACGACCTCGGCCCGTTCGGGCTCTCGAGCGAGTTCCACTTCCCGCTCATGTGGGCCTTGCGCGACGCGGTCGCGACCGAGACCGCGCCCATGACGGAGATCGAGACCGCGATCGAGAACGGCGAGACGGCGTGGATGGGCTCGGGCGCGATCATGAGCCTCATCATCGGTAACCACGACGTGCCGCGGTTCTCGACAGTCGCCAACGGCGACGTGAGCGGCGACTCGTGGAGCGCGGCGCCCCAACCCTCGGCTCTCCTCACCTACGAAAAGCAGCGGCTTGCATTCGGTGTAACCTACACGCTTCCCGGCGCGCCCACGGTCTACTACGGCGACGAGGTGGGCCTCGCTGGGCGCGGCGACCCGGACTCGCGCCGCGTGATGCCGGCCGACAGCGCCCTCTCCGAGCAGCAAAAGGCGACACGCGATTTCGTCGTGAAGCTCGCCAAGGCGCGTGCGTGCTCGGAGGCCTTGCGCCGCGGCACCTACCGTACGCTCTTCGCCGACAGCGAGAACCTCGTCTACGAGCGCAAGGCCGACAGCGGCGACGCGGCGATCGTGACGGTCTCACGCGCCCCGGTCTCGACGACCCTGGCCGTCCCGCTTCCTGGCATTTCGAGCGGTGATTACAGCGATTTACTCGACGGGAGCACCGCGTCACTCAAGGCTGAGTTGACAAACATTCCCACCACGCCATTCTCCGTGCACGTTTACGTGCCCCGAGGGGGCGCGTGCGCCGCCGGCAACTGACGAGCTACTAAGAAGAGACCGAGAGAATCGTGCGAACGCTCACCATCGTTTCGAGCCTGGTTGCCGCCGTGTTGTTCGTCGCCTGCGGGTCGTCGGACGTGAGCAAGCGTGACTACGGCGAGCCGCCGGACGCCGCACAGTTCAACCCCGGCAGCGGCGGCGGCGGTAACGGCTACGGCTCCGGAGGCCAGACCGGTACGTCGAGCTTCGTCTGCCCGACCGAGCTCCGCCAATGTGGGGAGACGTTCACGCTCCCCGACAGCGGATACACGAGCGTCGAGCTCCGCGGCGACTACCGCGACGGCGCCTGGCAGACCGGCGACGTGCTGACGAAGATCGGCACGAATTGGACGGTCGGCGTCCAAGTGCCGCTCGGCAAGCCGGTCCAATACAAATACTTCGTCAACGGCACGACCTGGCTCCTCGATCCGGTCAACACCGGCACGTACACCGACGGCGGCGGCAACACGAACAGCCTCGCGAATCCGGTCACGTGCGACGACTTCACGTGCGCCGATCCGCCCGTGCCGCCGCCCGGCGTCTACGACTGGCGCGACGCGGTCATGTACTTCGTCTTCGTCGATCGCTTCGTCGACGGCGGCACGCCGAATTGCAACGTCGGCGGCACATCGTCTTCGGGCCAAGCGAACGGCAACTACGAAGGTGGCGACTGGAAGGGCGTCACCTCCAAGATCGACTCGGGCTACTTCACCGATCTCGGCGTCAACACGCTCTGGATCACCGTCCCCGTGAAAAATGCCGATACCGACGCGTACCCAGGCGTCGGCGGCGACAACCACACCTACTCGGCCTACCACGGCTACTGGCCGACCGACTTGAACGCGCTCGAGCCCTGCTTCGGCGCGCAGCAAGACCTCAAGGATCTGGTCGATCACGCGCACGCGAAGAAGCTCAAGATCCTCTTCGACTTCGGCATGGTGCTCACCACCGTCGATGCGCCGGTCTACACCCAACACCCCGACTGGTTCTGGCCGAACCAGAACCCGAGCGGCTCGGGCGACTGCGTCTGCGGCCAAGGGTGCGACTGGAACACGGACGGCCTGCGCTGCTGGTTCGCGCCGTACCTTCCGCATTGGAACTACACGAACGCGGACGCGCGAAATTTCAGCGTGAACGCCGCCGTCAGCCTCGCCAAGGACATGGGCATCGACGGCTACCGCCTCGACGCGATCAAGCAGGTCGACTCGAGCTGGCTCACGCAGGTGCGCTCGCAGATCCAGTCGCAGATCATCGCGAGCCAGCCGATCCCGCAGCGCTTCTACATGGTCGGTGAGACCTACGATTTCGACCAACGCGACTACATCAAGTCGTTCATCGAGCCGGCGACCAAGCTCGACGGTCAGTTCGATTTTCCGCTCCGCAAGCGTCTCGTCGAGTCGGTGATCATGCGGAAATACACGGGGATGAACGATCTGGCCGCGTACATGGATTCGAACCTCTACTACTACGGCGTCAACGCCGTGATGAGCACGTTCCTCGGCAACCACGACCTGCCGCGCGTCATCCACCTCGCCGAAGACAACCCTATGTGGAGTGATCAGGCGAGCGACGGCAAAGACCGAAGCTGGTCGAACCAGCCGACCTTGCCGAATTACCGCAGCCCGTTCGAGCGTGTCGCGAACGCGTTCGCGGTGCTCCTGACCAACCAGGGGATCCCGCTCATCTACTACGGCGATGAGATCGGGATGAACGGCGCGGGCGATCCCGACAATCGCCACATGATGTACTTCAGCGGTTGGACGGCCGATCAGACCTACCTCCACGACCGCATCGCGACCCTCACGAAGATCCGCGCCGCCCACCCCGCTCTTCGCCGCGGTCACCGCACGACGATCGGCACGCCCACCGCCGACGTCTGGGCCTATTCGATGGCGACCGCCGGCGATCAGCTCTGGGTGGCGATCAACCGCGGCGACTCGGACCAGCCAGTGAGCGGGCTCCCGACCGGCACCTTGAACGAGCTCGTCACGGCTACGACGGCGACCGGCCCGACCGTGACGATCCCGGCCCGCCAGACGCGCATCTTTACGATGCCGTGAAATCGAAACAGGGCTCTTTTTATCGTAGCGCAGAGCGTCACTCAAACCTGAGTGACTTTGTGCTGGCGCCGGCTCAGCCTCGTGCTACCGACATGGCCTCGATGCTCGGACGGCGCGCTGCACATTCGGCCTCGGCGTTCGGGCTCGCTCTCGCGGCAAGCTCGTTCGCGCCCAACGCTCACGCGGTCGTTCCGCATCGCAGTGAGCGCTACGTCGCGTCGTCGAACGGCTTTGCTTCGATCGCGTACGACGCCCAGCTCTCCAAGATCGATCTGTTCTTGGAGCATCCGTACCAATCGCCATCGGCGGGCGTCGCCACGCGCAACTTCGCCTTCGACAGCTACCCCGGCATTCGGGTCGGCGGGGCCGCCTCGTGGAACAACGCGCTCACGGCCACCACCGTCGAGCTCTTGACCGGCACCGGCATCGTCCACGTCGTGCGCAGCTTCCAGGGGCTCACGATCGACGAGTACCACTTCGCGCCGATGGGCCTCGCCGAGGCGGCGAGCGTGATGCTCGTCAAGGTCACGCGCACGAGCGGCACCGGCAACGTCGACGCGTTCGCGCTCTTCAACTACCACCTCGGCTCCGCGGTCAGCGGCACGAACGTCCCCGGCACCGACGGCGAGAACGTCGCGTTCGATTCGCCGAACGACGCCTTCTACGAATACGGGCCGAGCGGCGCGGCCTTCGGCTACGGCTCGATCGGCGCGGCCTCGACGCATCGCTCGACGAACGCTGTCTTCAACACGGTGAGCGGCGGCGGCGACCTCAATGACACGACCAGCGCGGCGGGAAGCGACCTCGTTCCCGGCTTCCAAGCCTCGCTCGGCAACCTCGCCGTCGGCGCCTCGGCGTGGGCCGGTTGGTTCACCGTCGACGACCCTTCCGCCGATGCCGAAGCCGCGATCAGCCGCGTCCACACGTGGCTCGCCGGCCGCTCGCCTGCGCAGGTCTTGACGGGCGAGCAGACGGCCTGGGCGTCATGGATCACGCCGCCGCCCGCCGGAGCGAGCCCGCTCGAAGCGTCGCTGGCGAAGCAAGCCCAGGCCGAAATCCGGATGGCGCAGGTCGCCGAGCCAGGTACCCCGAACGGACAAATTCTCGCCGCGATCGCGCCGGGGATGTGGAATATCAGCTGGGTGCGTGACATGGCCTACGCGACCGTCGCGCTCGCGAAGACGGGTCACTACGCCGAAGCGAAGCGCGCCCTCGCGTTCCAGATGGGCGCCACCGTCGGTGCCTACCAGACCGAGGTCGGCGTGCCGTACAAAATCTCGGTCGTGCGCTACTTCGGCAACGGCACCGAAGAGAGCGACTCGAACGTCGACGGGCCGAACATCGAGTTCGACGGCTTCGGTCTCTTCTTGTGGTCGCTCTCCGAATACGTCGCCGCCTCGAACGACACCGCCACGTTGACGACGTGGTGGCCGACGATCCAAGCGAAGGTCGCCGACGTTCTCGTGCACCTCCAAGAGCCGACCGGCCTCATCGCCGCCGACTCCTCCATTTGGGAGGTGCACTGGAACGGTCAGCAAAAACACTTCGCCTACACGACCATCACGGCCGCGAACGGCCTCTGCGCCGCCGCGCACATGGCCACGCTCCTCGGCAATTCGGCCGCGCACGACAAATACCTCGCCGCCGGGCAGAATGCGCGTGACGCCATCCTTGCGTCGTTCCGCGCGCCGGACGGCACGATCGGCCAGAGCACCGAGACGCTCGCCGCGAAGAAGAGCTGGCTCGACGCCGCGGCGGTCGAGGCGATGAATTTCGGGCTCGTCGATCCGAAGAAGCATTCGGCCACCGCGACGCTCTCGTCGATGAAGCGCGGCCTCGTCCCGCCGAGCGGCCAAGGCTTCATGCGCAACGACGACGGCGCGTACTACGACTCGCAAGAGTGGGTGTTCGTCGACTTTCGCTCCGAGCGCGCGCTCGAGCTGAACGGCGATTCGCTCGCCTCGTCGCTCCTCGCTTGGAACGTCGCGCAGGCGGTC
>CAJDWT010000138.1_pt1 | contig 13630 bp, 8 predicted proteins | sample 7391671 | NCBI WGS metagenome assembly CAJDWT01 (sample SAMEA7055729, study PRJEB34461) | soil metagenome | biome: terrestrial ecosystem; feature: Peninsula; material: soil | place: Antarctica | collected 2016
GCTGCTGGCCGCGTACACCGCAGAGCTGATCGCACACGGACGTCTGGACCTTCTCGACGACCGCCTGCTCGCCGGCGTTGACCTCGGCTCGGCCAGCCGGCGAGGTCGTGATCGCGAGGCCGCGGGCGACGTAGATGGTCGCGTCATCGCCGTCGCGCTTCACGCTCAGGCCGGCATCGGACGCCGACACCTTCGTCTTTCCGAGGTCGCACGCGATCGCATCGCCGTCGACGCGTGGCGCATCGAGCCACACCTCACCGGTGGCGAGCGTGAACCCTTTTTCGCCGAGCACGATCTCGGTGTTGTCCCGCAAGAAGACGGCGGCGCCGTCGCCGGTACGGACCATTGCCCTCGACCCCTTGCCGGTCGCGATGTGCGAGCCGACAGCGAGGGGCGTCCCGGAGAGCTCCTTCGACGTCGAGCCAGAGTCGGTCACGGCGACGTCCCCGGACACGAGGTCGAGGCGCGCACCGATGACCCGTGCCCGTGCTGGCAGCGACGTGTGCAAGAGCGCGGCGATGACCGCGACCGCGAGCAGCAGGACGAGCACGCCGCCGATGACAGCGGTACGGAGCGTGAAGGGGAGCTTCTGCGAGACAGCTTGGTGCGGCGAGGTTGTTTGCATGCGAGGTTCCCCCGAACGGGAAATGGGTGCGGCGCTCTAACGACGGACAGCCGCGTCGAAAGATCTTCGCACCCAATGGACCAACCTCGCTGCCAGTCTTTTGGTCTGTCGCGGACACCCGCGGAATAATTCGGAATTCAGCGCGGGGGGCCGCCCCCGGTCGTCGTAGTCTTGCAGCCTTGGACGACCGCGACCTTGCCGGTCGGGTCGGCCTGCACCGCGGCGCATGTCGCCGGGCAGAGCTCGACCTTCGTCGGAACACCGGCGGCGTCGACGAACGGATCGACGTCGTAGTACCACCCGCCGCTCGCGCCTGCGTCGGCTGCGCAGTCGGTCTTGTCGGCGACGTACGGAACGAGGTCGGCGTTTCCGGTCTTGGACTCGGTGTAGACGACGTTCACCTTGCTGTAGTCGGGCGTCCCGGCGTCCGGGACCGGGAGCGCGAACTGGCAAGGGAGCGACTGACCGCGGATCTTGGTGAGCGCTGCGACGAAATCCGTCGTCGTACTGGCGCTCGTTCCGATGACCGTCGCAGCCTTCGTGCCGCCAGCGGCGGCGATGCCGTTCAGCGTGCTCGTCGCCGTCGTCGTGTCGTCCGACGGGCTCAAGACACCGATGACGAACGTCTTCACGCTCGGCGTGCCGGCGAGCGCAGCGGCGGCGAGCGCGTTGATCTCGGCGTTCGTGTGATCACATGTGCCGTTCGTGTTCGGAATGCCGTCGGTGGAGAGGACGACCGCCACGATGTGGTCGCTGTGCGCGCTCGCGTACGCCTTCGCGGCCTTGAGCGCACCGTCGAGCGCGTTGTACGTCGGGGTCGACCCGTTCGGGATGTGGGCCGCGAGCGCAGCGTTGACCGTCGTCGCCGCGCCTGGAAGCGCGGTCACGGGCGCCGCCAGCGCCTGGTAGTCGGTCGACGTGCAGGACAGCGTGGAGGTCTCACACTCTCCGCGGATGAGAGGGCGATCGCACGGGCCGTAGTTGTCGCCGGGCGCAAAGACGTTCTTGCAGTCGTTCGCGTTACGGCAGAAAAGCTCTTGCTCGCCGTGGCAGCGAAGGAGCGGACCGCAGGTGCCACCACCGCCGCAGTCTCCATTCGTGACGCAAAACTGATTCTTGTTCGAGCAGTAGCCTTCGGTGCAATTGCCGCCGCTCGCACCACAGTCGGCTTTCACCGTGCACGAGTTCGGCACCGCGTTGGCGAAGAGGGGGAAGAACTGGAGGCCAAGCCCGATGCCGCTCGACCCGGGATCGCTCATGAACGACGCGAGCGCGCCCTTCACCGAATCGTATTTGCTCGTCGTCGCCGCGCTGCCGCTCGTTCCGATGTACTCCCACATCGAACCGGACGTGTCTTGCATGAGCACGAGGTCGAGCGGCGCGAGCTTCGCGCTCTGCGTGTCGGCCGCGCATTCGTTGAGGCCGGCGTCACCGCCGTTGCCTCCGCCGCCGCTGTCGGTGGTGCCGCCGCCGAAGCCTCCTTCGCCGTTGCCGCCCCCGCCGCCACCACCGCTGTCGTCTCCGCTTGCTCCGCCGCTGTCGCCGTCGCCGTCAGTGCCGTTACCGAAGGCACTGCCGTCGGAGGAGCCACACGCGACCGAAATCAACGCGACACCAGAGAGGACGCAGGCCACCAGGAGTGCTCTTCGCATCCTTTGAGAGTATCGGAGTGCGCACGATCCAGCCATTTTCAAGGCATTTTAGATGCGACATCTGCCTACGTTTGCGCGCGTAGCGAGCGCCATTTGCGACGAGCTGTCCCGAACGGAGGGGCCTATGGCCGCGTCGCGCACTTACCGTCGTGCGTGAGCGCGTCGCGACCGTCCTCGTCTGGGTCGTAGCTGCGGATGGCGTTGTATCGAACTTGTTCGAGCCGGGCGTCGCGAGCAGACCTTCGAGCTTCGCCTCGTCCGCAAGCATCTCTTTGCCGAGCTTCGAGGCCTGGGCGCGCTCGCTCTCCATGATCGCGCGCGCCGGCGTCATCTGCTCGTCGAAGAGCGCGAGCTCAGACCGGTACTTCAAGAGGAAGTACGGCGTCGGGTTCTGGTTCTTCTCGGCCGCGCGACCGAAGCGCAGCGCGCGACCTTCGGTGAGGCCGCGGATTTCGTCGGCGCTGAGCGCGCGGATGCTCTCGGTGGCGGCCGTCGTCGCCGTCGTGGATGCTCCGCTCGACGCGCCTGCACCGTTCGAAGGCGAGACCGGCGCGGGCGTGCCGCCCCCCCCGCAACCGACGAGGACGAAGGCGAGGGCGAACGAACCGGCCGAGATCTTCATCGCGCCGGCGCTCTTAGCACAGGCTCGAACGAAAGCGCCCCGTCCTTCACGAGCGTCGTCAAAAGGGCCAAGGTCTCACGCCTCTTCGCGACCGGAGAGGAGAGTCTTTCGGCGGAAAACCGGCGCCTCTCGGTGACGAGCTCGACGACCGGAGCAAGCGCCATCGAGACCGCGAGCTCGCGCCCCCCGTAGTAGAGGAGCAGCTCGTTCGAACGCCGCAGAAACGCGAAGCGGCACTCTTCACTCCGAACGAGCACGTCGCCGCGGAGCCACCGGCGGTGGATGTCGACGGCGCCTGGCGCGCGCTCGGGCGCCTCGAGCTCGTGGCCCGGTTTCAGGCGAGTCGCGAAGCGCGCGTAGAAGCGGTCGAGCGCGTCGTCCGAGAGATCGAGCGCGCGGACCATCGCGCGGACGCGGACGAGCGACCCGCGATCGATCTCACCCGAATGCGCTCCGAGCGCGAGGTCCGGGTCGCGATAGAGCTCGCGCGCATCGGGCCGGGCTAGCGCATCCTCGACAAGCTCGCGCCACAATTCGCCGTGATTGGGCGCACGAAACCCGATCGAATACGTGAGGCAATCGTCCAAGGCGACGCCGTGGTGGCCGATGCCCGGCGGCACGTAGAGGACGTCGCCCTTCTCGCAGATGAATTGCTCGCTCGTCTCGAACCGCTTCAAGATCTTGAGATCGAGCCCGGGCCTTATCGTGCGATCTCGATCGGCGCGCGTGTCGAGCTTCCAGTGGCGCCTTCCCTGCCCTTGCACGAGGAACACGTCGTAGCTGTCGTCGTGCGGGCCGACGGTGCCCCCCTTCGGCGCATAGCTCACCATCAGGTCGTCGAGGCGATGGCTCGGCAAAAACGAGAACGCGTCGAGCAGCCCCGCGGCCTCAGGCACCCAGCGCTGCACCTCTTGGACGAGCAAGGTCCAATGCGTCGGCGGCAGCTTTCGAAACGCGCGCTCTTTGTGCGGCCCGAACGTGACCTTCCACGTCCTCGAGTCGACGATGCGCGATTCCACGCCGTCCTCGCACGCGAGGCCGGCGAGCTCGTCCGGCGTGATCGGGTCCTCGAATCCGGCCCAACCTTGCTTCAAAAATAGCGGTTTCTTCTGCCAAAATCGGGTGACAAATTGCTTCGGCGTCATCCCGAGCCGGACCCGCGTTTTCATGGCCCTTCGCGCGTACCACGCCGGCGTCGATGGATGCTAGCGTCCCGCGCCATGAGAGCGCACTGCCTGTTCCTTTCGGCCTCGTTGACGTCCTTGGTCCTCGTTGCATGCGGAGGCGACGCCCCGCCGCCCGTCACGCCGAGCTCGCCCCCCGCGGTCGCGACCGCAGGCTCGACAGCGACCGGTCCGGCCCTGTCTTCTGTCCCGTACTCCGAGCTCACGCGCGACGAGCTCAATCGCCGGGCCGTTCTCTTCAACGTGCCCCTGTTCTGGGCAGCGGACGCGAACGGGAACAAGGCCGTCGATCCGAGCGAGGTCCGGACGCTCCTCTTTTATCCGACCGACAGTGTGTGGGTGGAAAACGGAAAGTTCACCCCGCTCTTCGATACGACCTACCGCAAGCTGGTGCAGGGCCAATTCCAGCCGAAGGACGTGCCGGCCGAAGACAAGGCGCGCCGCGCTCTCGTCGTTCGCGACCTCGATCAAGGTCGCACGACGCTCGTCGACACCGACTTCACCGGCGCCGCGAATGAGGACAAGGCGTTCGTGAAGCACATGCTCACGGTCGCCAAGATGATGGACGGTCTCTACGCCGCGCAAGAAGGCATCGTCCCGTTTGCCAGCAAGGTGCCGGCCGACGATCTCCCCTCGCAGTCGCTCTTCCGTCGGGACTGGGGTCCCAAATGCGTGGGTCCGCTCACGGAGAAGGACCCGGCGTGCTCGGCCATCCCCGGCTCGCCAAAGCCGAAGGTCACCGTCTATCCGGAGTCGCTCCAGGCGCAGGCCGACTTCTGCGACGCGCTCGCGAAGCACCCGCAGTCGAAGAAGCTCATCGCTCCTTTCACTGTCGTCAAAGAAGACAAGGGCGGCCTCACGACCGTGCCGTACACCGAGGCGTACAAAGAGCAGATGCTCGCGGTCTCGAACGAGCTCAAGGCCGCGGCCGCGCTCTTGGACGACGGCAAGGAAGGTGCGCTCAAGGCGTACTTGAACGCGGCGTCGAAGAGCTTCACCGACAACAACTGGGATCCGGCCGACGAAGCGTGGGCGAAGATGAACGCCCTGAACTCGAAGTATTACGTCCGCGTCGCGCCCGACGAGACCTACTGGGAGCCGTGCTCGCTGAAGGCGGGCTTTCACCTCACCTTCGCGAAGATCAACCAAGACTCGCTCGCGTGGCAGAAGAAGCTCTCGCCCGTCGAGCAGGACATGGAGAACGATCTCGCGAAGCTCATCGGCCCGGCGTACAAAGCGCGGAAGGTAACCTTTCATCTTCCGGACTTCATCGACATCGTCCTCAACGCTGGAAATGATCGCAACGCGATCGGCGCGACGATCGGCGAGAGCCTGCCGAACTGGGGCCCGGTCGCGAACCAAGGGCGCGGCCGCACGGTGGCGATGAGCAACCTCTACACCGACCCCGACAGCATGCAGATCTTCAAAGCGCAGTCCGAAGCCATCCTCTCGAAGGACAGCATGGCGAACTTCACGAGCGACACCGCGCCGGGCCTGCTCGGCACGATCCTCCACGAGGCCACGCACAACCTCGGCCCCGCGCACGAGTACAAGGTCAAAGGGAAGAACGACGCGCAGACGTTCGGCGGTCCTCTCGCCAGCATGCTCGAAGAGCTCAAGGCGCAGACCGGCTCGCTCTACTTCATCGATTTCGCGAAGAAGCGTGGCCTCATCTCCGACGAGCTCGCGAAGCAGGCCTATCTGCACGACATCATCTGGTCGTTCGGCCACATCTCGCGCGGCATGTACGACGAGAACAAGAAGCCGAAGCCGTACAGCCAGCTCTCGGCGATCCAGCTCGGCTTCCTCGTCGAAGAAGGCGCCGTCAAGCTCGACCCGAACGTGCAGGCCGCCAACGGCGTCGACAAGGGCGCGCTCGTCATCGACATGACAAAGGTCCCCGCCGCGGTCGAGAAGCTGATGAAGAAGGTCGCGATGATCAAAGCGACCGGCGACAAGGCCGGCGCCGAGGCCCTCATCGCCCGCTACGTCGACTCCGACACCTTCGTGCCGCGCAAGCAGATCACCGAGCGCATGCTCCGCTTCCCGAAGGCGAGCTTCGTCTACAGCGTCCAGCTCTAGTTCTCGAGCGCGACGCTCCGGACGAAGCGTACCCCGGGGCTGGCTGGATCACCCGATCCAGCCTCGCCGCCGAGCGCCCTTTGCAAATCGCGGATCGTTCGAGAAATCATGATGATTTCTCGCCGGTGCGAGAAATGCAGCTAAGCTCTTTCTCATGAGAATGCGCGCTCTTCCGACCGCTTACCTCGCGATGGCCGTCTGCGCCATCGGTGCTCTCACGTTCAGCGCACGTGACGCTGCCGCGACCTCGAACGGCTCCGACTCCGGGTGCTCCGGTAAGCCCGGCATCCCGAACGACGTCTGCACCGCGTGTGGCAACTGCCACCAAGGCGGCCCCGCGCCGACCGTGAAGTTCGCGGGCCCGGCCTCGCTCGACGCCGGCACGACCGGCACGTACACGTTCACCGTCACCACGACGCAGCCGAAGACGGGCGTCGACATCGCCGTCACGAACGGCGTCGTGCTCAATCACGGAACGAACACGCAGAGCTCGTTCGACGAGCTCACGCAGCCCTCGCCGCAAGCCGTTACTGGCGGCGCGACAGTCTATTCATTCGCGATGGTCGCTCCTCCCTTCGCCGGTCAGGTCCAGCTCTGGGGCTCGGGCGTCGCCGTCAACGGTAACGGCAACACCACGGGCGACAACTCGACCGAAGGCACGATGATGGTCACCGTCAACGGCCCTCCGAACCCGGGCGGCGGCGGTGCGGTCGGTGACGCCGGCACGTCGACCCGCGATGGTGGCGAGGGACCAACCGGCGGCTTCTTCCCTGATGGCGGCATCAAAGACAAAGACCCGGCGCTCGCGCCTGAAGCCGGCGTCGATCCGAATGCCAACGGCCTCACCGACGAAGACACCCTCACCCAGAACAGCGGCTCGTGCTCGACGTCGCCGATCGACCTCGGCAAGACCGGCGGAGGCCTCGCTGCGGCCGCCGCCGTCGTGGCCGCGCTCGCGCTCACGCGTCGACGCCGTCGCTGATCCTGCGGCGAACGAGGCGCCTCGTTTCGCGGTCGGCACGCTCGGAGGTTCGGCTCTTCCGCCTGGCCAAACGTCGGTTTACGGCGTAAAAAAAGGCGTATGAGGTCGGGAAGAGCTCGCATTCTCTTGGCGACGAGCGTCGTCGCGGTCGTCGCATCCGTCGCCGTCGAGATGTCCGGTTGCGCAGAAGGAACGACCGCCGATATCGTCGACGCGGCCTCCGACGTCGGCCATCGACCGCATCCTGGCGGCAGCACCGACGGCGCGGTCGCCGAGGGCGGCGTCGTCTGCACCTCCGAGCCTTGCGTCGTCGACCTCGCGGCCGGCGGCGGTCACACCTGCGCGGTCATCGCCGACGGAACCGTCCGCTGCTGGGGCGACGGCGTCGCCGGCGAGCTCGGCACGTCCGCCGAAGGCGGCGCCACCACGCAATCGGCCAAGCCCGTCGTCGTCGCAGGCGTGACTGGCGCGCTGAAGATCGCCGCCGGCGGCCTCTACCCTTCGTCGAGCTACGATTACGGCGTCACGTGCGCCGTCACGAGCACCGGCCCACAGTGCTGGGGCTCGAATCAATACGCGATGCTCGGCCGCGGCGATTCGCTCGCCAACGACAACCTTCCGCATCCGGCGCCCGCGCCCGTCACGGGGCTCACGAGCTACGTCGACCTCACGCTCGGCCAGACGCACGCGTGCGCGAACACCGCGGTCGGCGTCATGTGCTGGGGCTACAACGAGTACCAAGGGCTCGGCGCCGGTGTGCTCGACGGCGGCGTCTACGTCAACACGCCGGTCCAGGCGCAGCTCCCCGGCGGCAAGAAGGCGCTCGCGATCTCCAACGGCTTCGGCCACACGTGCGCGGTGCTCGAGGATCGCACCGTAGCGTGCTGGGGCTACAACGCGGAAGGCTCGTGCGGTGTCCCACCGGCCGGCGGGGGGACGTACACGCAGGCTCCCATCGTCGTTCCCGGCGTGTCGAACGCAGCCCACGTAGCGACCGGGTCGTATCACTCGTGCGTGACCACCACTGACGGCGCGCTCTGGTGTTGGGGCTACAACTACCAAGGCTCGATCGGCGTCGCCGGTGACGGCGGCTATGTCGTCGCGCCCGTGCAGATCCCGATGCCCGACGGCCATAAGGCGGCCAACGTGGTCGCCGGAACCTACACGACCTGCGCGCTCCTCGACGACGGCACCGTCGCCTGCTGGGGCTATGACACCTACGGTCAAGCCGGCGTCGCGCCAGACGCCGCCACGACCGGCGTCGTGCCTACGCCGACGATCGTCTCGGGGCTCAGCGAGGTCCGGAAGCTCGCGATGGGGGCAGGCGGACAACACGTGTGCGCGCTCATCTACGGCGGCAGCGTCAAGTGCTGGGGCGCGAACGAGCTCGGGCAGCTCGGCGCTTCGACGAGCGAAGGCGGCATCGCGGTCGGCACGTGGACGAACGTCCCGGTCGACGTCCAGTTCTGAGCCTCAGCCTCCACGAGATGAGCGGGACAAAATAGCCGGGCTACGAAATCGCTCGACGATCCTCACACCGAGCGGGTCGTTGTCGACCACGCCAGGAGGCCAACCGAAGTCGATATTCGTCTCGTCACTACTACCCCGGGATGATGAACAAACGCGCCGCATTGCTGATCGGACCGCCGAGGGGGCATGCGCGCGCTATAGCTACCTGGCGTTCGAATGGGTGGGGACCTCGCCGGAGACAAGCTGCAGTTGGGAGATGAGCTCGAAGTCATTCGAGCCATTGCCCGCACGCGCAAGACCGACGACCTGAAGGCGCTCTGCGCCGAGATGCAGCTCATTGCGGCGAAGGCCACCGACAGTGAGAGCGCGACCATCTACCTCGTCAACGAAGCGCGTAGCGAGCTCGAGATGGCGACGACACCGTATGGATACAGAGGTGTCCTCCCCGACACCTATCTCCGGGTGCCGCTCGACGGTCCGATCACGGGCAAGGTGCTCCGTACGCTCAGGCCCCTCTCCTTCGGGTCCTCGAGCCTGCCCGGCGCGCACCGCGCGAATTCGCTCGCCGCCGGCTTGCTCGAGTTCGCGATCGTCCCGCTCCATTCCGACGGCGACCTCACTGGCACCTTGAACCTCGCCCGCAGGCGCGAAGAGCCTTACGACAGCTCGACCATCCGGCTGGCGCTCACGCTGGCTGATCAGATCTCGGTGCAGATCGAGCGTTCGCGGCTGCTCTTCGCCGAAAAGGAGCGGGTCCACAAGCTGGCAGCGGTGAACGACGATCTGCGGCGCTCGTACGAAGAGCTCGAGCACGCGCAGTCGGAGCTCGCCGCCCAAGAGGCCCGCGCCAGCCTCGGCGATCTCGCGGTGCTCGTCGCGCACGAGGTCCGCAACCCACTCGGCGTCATCTTCAACGTGGCGACGCAGCTCCGAAAGATGGTCCCCGGACCACCGAAAGGAGGAGTGAACGAGCTCGTCGGCATTCTCCAAGAAGAGGCAAACAGGCTCGAGCGCATTGTTCGCGCCTTCCTCGACTACGGACGACCGGTCTCACCGACATTTCGTCCAGTCGACCTCGCCTCACTCCTCGAGGCGGCGATCGAGCTCACCACCCGCGGGTTGCCCGAGTCCAATACAACATGGGAGGTCGATATCGATCCGGACATCGACCCACTGGAGTGCGACGAGCACCTCATTCGTCAGGCGCTCGTCAGCGCGCTCACGAACGCGGCCGAGGCTCAGGCATTCGCGGGCCACGTGCGCGTGACCGTGCGCCAGCGCGACACGAGCGACGGCGCGCGGCTCATCATCGTCATCGAGGACGAAGGCGAGCCGATCGATCTCGATATCCTCGATCGCGTGTTCTATCCGTTCTTCACGACGAAGGCGTCGGGTACGGGCCTCGGCCTCGCGATCGTCAAACGCAACATCGACATGCACGCGGGCGAGGTCGTCATTGCGCCGAGAACGCCGCGCGGTACCGCGCTCACGCTCGAAATTCCGATGCGACGCCGCCCGAGTCGCGGGTGGCCCGCAGCGACCTAACGGGTCGCCGCTCCGAAATCGTCAGAGCTTGCCGGGCGCGCTGCCGTCGAAGTATTTGGCCGCGAGCGCCATCGCCTCGAGGCCGACTGCGTGACCGATTCGCCGTCCGGCCAGGTCGCCCGGTCGGAGCTGCACGCCGCCGTAGAGGCGCGACTGCCCGGCCTCGTCCGACGCGTCGTAGTACGAGGCCCACTGCAAACGCACGTCGATCGAAGGGCCCTTCTCGGCCGTGAGGAACGTGTCCTTAGGCGCCACGTATTCGAAGAGCCCGCCAGGGAAATATGGGCTCCCGGTGACCGTGGCGAGGACCTCGGCGGCGGAGCGGCCGAAGGCGGAGTGGGCGGAGACGAAGCCCGGGAACGCAGGCGCGACGAAGGTCCGGCGCTGGTAGGGAGTCCAGTCGACCGCCCGCACCCAGTCGACGCGCGAGAGCTGATTTTTGCGGTCACCCGGCTCGCCGAGCCAATCCCTGAGCGCGACTTGACCGACGAAGACGGACAGGCCCTCGTGACGCTCGCCGGGAGCGCTGCTCTCTTTCGTGACGAGCTCGATGAGGCCGGGCACGAGCGGCAGCCCTTGCGGATCGTAGGAGGGAAGCTTCGGGTCGGAGGACTGCCCCTTGCCGCCCATCCAGCGGATGAGTGAGATCGCGCGCGCGCTCATGTCGCGCCGTTTGATGTCCCACGCGGCGATCGCGGCGTCGTGCACGGCGCCGTTCAAGGCCAAGTACACGTGCACGTCCCACGAGAGCGGGTCGAGCGGGTCGCCCTTCCCGAATAGCTTGCGCTCGAAACCCGGCGCGTCGGCCACGCCGTTCGCGAGCACGTTCCACTGACCGGGCGGCGTCTCCGACCTCGGCCCGTCGGCCCAGTACTCCGTCATCACGCGGGCGAAATCGTAGCGAGGCACGATCTGCGGGACATACGGCTGGTGCGTGACCGGGTTCTTCCCCCACCCTTGGCCGTCGTTCGACCCAAGCGAGTTGTGTCCGTACGCGGCGGGTGACGTGTCGATGCTCGTCGGGTCGGTCGGGTCGATCATCGCCGCCATCGCGATGACCTCGACGAGCCATTTCTTCATCGCGGGATCGGTCGGCTTCGGCGCCGGCCCGGGGTCGTGCCACGCCGTCTCCGCCGAGGCGCGCTTCATCGCGAATGGCCGCACGTTCCCCCACGCCGAGCCCATGAACGACTGCACGCCTTTCGGCAGGACGATTCCGTTCCGCGACGCCGCAACCGACAAATGGATCGGCTGCCAGTGGGCCGGGTCCTTCAACGTCACGCCCGCGCTCTCGTAGACGAGCGCCCCGTTCGCCATGGGCGGGGGCGACGGGTCGGCGTAGCCCTTGTCCTCGTTCGCGCCGTCGTCGGCGTTCGCGGCGATGATGGCGCGGGCGACGCGATTGCCGAGCGCGATCGGATCGCCGCCCTTGTCGTGCGTGTCCTTCGGGTCGAGGCCGAGATCGGCCATGACGGCGTTCAAGCACCGGACGGTGCGAGCGCCGCCGACCCCGTGCTCGTAGCGATGGCGGAGGACCTCGTACGCGGCGTAGCTGATCGCCTTCGTGCGCGCGCTCGCCACGTCGTCGGCCTTCGCCTTTTCGCGGACGAACACGCCCGCCGCCTTGTCGTCATACGCCGACCACGCGTCCCACATCGCCGCTGACAGATGGTAGAGGTTGCGCGCGTGCACGGTCGAGCGCGGGAGATCGAGGCGGATCGCGGCCAGCGCCTGCTCGTCCCAGCGACGCGCGATCGAGCCGTTTTTGCCTGCTGCGATGACATCTTTCGGACACGCCACCGAGGTGCCCGCATCGGTAGATACGGCCTCATCGTCGTCCTCTTCGTCGTCGATGACGACCTCGGGGACCGGGAGCCCGTAGTGGACGAGCATGCCATCGTCGAGCGCCGTCGTGAGCACGTTGCCGCCCGCCGACCACACGCCGCCGCCGTCGTCGACCGTGATCGAATGGAGCGACGATTGGGGCGGCAGCTGCAGGCCGTGGTCGACGGCGGCGAAGGGCACGCTCGGGCTCGCGCGCGTGTAGATCGCGCCGCGCTCGCCGCTCGCCCATTCGCCATGGTTCGAGGTCGAGAACACGCCTTGAAGCAAGCCTGCCGCTGGCGGTGACGCGTCGTGGAAGACCCCGCCGGTCTCTTGGAGAAGGAGCCCGTTGCCCGACCCGCCGACGGCGAGGCAGTGATCGCCGCTGCCGTGCACGGTGAAGATCGTGTCCTTCGTGCCGCTAGGCACGCTGGTGAATGCAGCGGCGCCCTTGCGATGAAGGATCGTGCCGTTCGCGCCGACGACCCAGACCTCGTCGCCCAAGCCGAAGACCTTGTAGAAGCCAGGGATTTCGCCCGCGGTGGTCAGCCTGAGATCGGCCGGGAGCTTCTCCGACACGGTGGCGTGATCGCGATAGTGCCACACGAAGCCGTCGCGACCGGCGGCGTTGCCGACCGCGTAGAAATCGTCGCCGCTCGTTCCCCATACCCCGAACACGGTCTGCTTGGCGAGGCCGGGCGTCGGCATGCGCTCGAAGGTCTTGCCGTCGTAGCGGAGGACCATCCCGCCGGCGCCTCCGAAGAGCGCAGGTCTGCCCGGCAATGCCTGCACCCACCACAGATCGCCGCGCTGGCCGGTGCGGAGCTCGGCCCACTTCGTTCCGTCGAAGTGGAGGACCATCGGACCGTCGCCCTTGTCGGCGCCGACCACGAAGACGTCGTGGGCGCTCCGTGCGCTCACCGACAAGAGCGCGGACGGGAGCTCGCTCGCGAGCAGCTGCCAAGCGGGCTCCGGTGCCTTCGGCAGAGGCTCGGCCTTGTGGCACGCGCTCGCGGTCGCCAGCGCGACAAACACTAGAGCGCACGAAGCGCCGCAAAAACGCGCAGATCGCGACTTCATGGATTCAAGAGCGTCGGCGCCACCCGGATATGGGCGGTGCTCGTGACGGTAGTGCCCGTGGGGTCGGTCACCGTGACGTTCACGTCGAGGGGCTTACCCAGAAATTGCTTGTAATCTACACCCTCATTGTCGAGCTGATAGCGGATTCCGTAGAGCTTGCAGAAGCCGCCTTCGTCCGGCGCGTACGTGAACGCGAGGGTTGTTGGCGGGATCGTCGCTCCGGTGCCGGGCTGGACCCCCGCGATCTTCGTCGTCGAGCCCGATTGCTTCAAGTTCTTCATGCGGGCCGCGATCCAGATGTGATGGCCCCCCTGCGGTCCGGCCTCCGCTTGCAGCGTTTGCCCCTCGGTGAGCGGCAAGTAATAAGACTGCCCGGTGCCCACCTGGAGCGCGGGCGGTCCGCCGTTGGCCGGCTTGCAGCGGTCGGGGGCGTTGGTCGGCCAGCTCTTGGTGTAGGTTTCGAGCGCCATCGGCGGGATGCCCGGCGCTTGACAGATGCCGGCGACGCAGCTCGCGGGCGCGGTGCATAGAGGGCCCGAGAGCGGACCGGGTACCTTCGAGTCG
>CAJDWT010000092.1_pt1 | contig 13621 bp, 10 predicted proteins | sample 7391671 | NCBI WGS metagenome assembly CAJDWT01 (sample SAMEA7055729, study PRJEB34461) | soil metagenome | biome: terrestrial ecosystem; feature: Peninsula; material: soil | place: Antarctica | collected 2016
GACGACATCGAGCGGATCGAGGTCGTGCGCGGTCCTGGCTCGATCCTCTACGGCACCGGCGCCTTCTTCGGCGTCATCAACTTGGTCACGCGCAGCCGCACCGCGCCGACGCACGGCGAAGCAGCGATCGGCGCCTCGGGTCCCGGCGTCATGCGCGGGCGTACGACCGCGCAGCTCAGGCTCGGCCCCGAGGCGGGCTTCTGGGCGTCGGCCGCGGCCGCGCACGGCGTCGGCAACGACTACTACTTCCCCGAGCACGCCGCCGACGCGAACGGCGGCAACGCGCGCGGGCTCGACGGCTTCGACTCGGCGACGACCAACGGCCGCGTCTGGTACCGAGACCTCACCGCACAGTGGTTTTTGACCTCGCGCAAGAAGACGCTGCCCGACGCCGGCGCGTCCACGACCTTCGGCGACCCGCGTGACCATTTCGCCGACACGCGCGGCTTCTTCGAAATTCGCTACGAGCCGAAGCTCTCCCGCGAAGTGCAGAGCCTGTCGCGCGCGCACCTCGACATGTATTCGTTCGACAGCCTGATCGTGAACGACTTCTACGCGGGCGACGACGGCTCGCTCCGCGGCGGCGTCGACACCGAAGCGTTCCGCGGCGTCTGGGGCGGCATCGAGCAACGCTTCGTCTACACGCCCACGCGCGCGGTCCGCGTGACCGTTGGTGGTGAGCTCCAACGGCACTTCCGCGCCGAGCAGACCGGCAACGACGACACGCGTAGCCTCATCAATCGCGACGACCCGTACACGACCGCGGCCGCCTACCTCGTGGGCGACCTCACGCCCGACAAGCATCTCAAGCTCTCGCTCGGCAGCCGTTACGATTACACGTCGACGAGCGAAGGCTCCTTCGATCCGCGCGCGGCGATCATCGTGAAGCCGACCGACACCTGGAACGTGAAGATCATGGGCGGTCGCGCCTTCCGCGCGCCCTCGGTCTACGAGCTCTTCTACTCGACCGACTCGCAGATCCCCGCGCCGGACCTCCGGCCCGAGCACATCACCTCGGGTGAGGTCGAGATCTCGCACCGTTTCTCGACGACGGTGACGGGCACCGTGGCCGGCTTCACGAACTACGTGACCGACCTCGTGGTCCTGCGCGGCACCGGGAACCCGGGTGATCCGAACTACTACGCGAACTCGGCGTCGCCGATCCTCACCGTCGGCGGCGAGGCCGAGGTCCGCCGCGAATGGCGCCAAGGCTGGATGCTCGCCGCGCAGTACTCCTACCAGCACTCGCGCTACTTGAATGACGGCGGAACGCTGCGCGAGGTCCCGAACTCGCCCGATCATCTCGCTGGCTTGAAGGCGGCGGTGCCGATCGTCGGCCGCGCCCTCATGGGCATGAGCCGCGTCTCCTTCGTCGGCCCTCGCTACGACCGCTACGACCAAGTGACCGACCCGCCGCAATTCACGACCGACCCCGCCGTCATTTGGGACCTCGTCTTCTCCGGCGAAGCCGAGAAGATCGGCGTGAAGTACGCAGTCGGCGTCTACAACATCACCGACTGGCGCTACGCGGCGCCGATCAGCCCGCAGTTCATCGAGCGCACCGCCGTCCAGCCCGGTCGCACCGTGATGGCGACGACGTCGATCACCTTCTGATGGTTTGCTTGCGCGAGCGTGCTCGCGATGCTTGCATTCCGGGATGAAACGCTTGCTTGCTCTGGCTGCGGTCGCAGCCCTCTCTGGTTACCCTCTTTGGGGTTGCTCGTCTGGATCCGTTTTGGAACCGACCGACATCGCCGTGCCCGACGGAACCACGATCTGCGACAAAGCCGTCAACCAGTGCGGCCTCGGCACCTACGGCTCGATCGACCAATGCCACGGCAAGCTCGCCGCGCTCCGCGTGACGAAGGCGTGCGCTGACGGCTTGAAGACCGCGTCGTGCGACGAGCTGAGCGACGCCGGCTCGGCCGTCCAGTCGAGCTGTTTTCCCTCTTGCGACAACGCCGGCACCTACGCCTGCATCTTCGGGGGCCGCGCCATCACCGATTGCCAAGAGCAGGTCAGTGGCAGCGACGCCGGCATCCTCTACACCTACGACTGCGAAGGGATCTGCAAGCTCCAAGGCGCGACCGGCTACAGCGGGACGTGTGGCACGAGCTACCAGGAGCAGACCCAAGACCACGCCGTCTGTTGGTGCACCTACTGAGAGAGCCGCGCTCTCACTGGCGGGGGAGCTTCACTCATGATCGTGGATGCCGCCGGGCTGCTTAGTGCGGCCCTCGGCGATGCGATCGTTCCAGGTCTCGTGCTTCTTCGTCGAGGGAATCTCGACCATCGTGATGCAGCCGTCGACCGGGCACACGAGCTGGCAAAGGTTGCATCCTACACATTCCGGCTCGTCGACCCAGGGGACGCGATGACCGGAAATTTTGCCGACGATTTGCGGCTGTGGCGCCTTCGCTAGTTGCTCGGGATGATGTGCCTGGGGCGGGCGCTTCTTGTCCTCGGGACCGGTGAAGATGCACTGGTGGGCGCCGTCTTGGCAGGCCGTGACGCAGAGCTGGCAGCCGATACACGTGTCCGCGTCGATCTTGGCGACGACCTCGTAGGCGAGATCGAGCTCGCCCCACTCTTTGTAGTTAGGAATGGCGAGGCCGCGGAGCTCGTTCACGCTCTTCATGCCCCGCTCGTCCAGGAAGTTCGAGAGGCCTTCAATCATGTCTTCGACGACGCGGAAGCCGTAGTGCATGACCGCGGTGCAGACCTGGACGCTCGTGCATCCGAGGGCGATGAACTCGGCGGCGTCACGCCAATTGGAGATCCCGCCGATGCCGGAGATCGGGATCTTGATCGCCCGGTCGCGCGCGAGCGTGGCGACCATGTGGAGCGCGATCGGCTTGACCGCCGGGCCGCAATAGCCGCCGTTGGACGCGCCCTGACCGACGCGCGGAATCGGCACCATGTGGTCGAAATCGATGCCGATGATGCTCTTGATCGTGTTGATGAGCGAGATGCCGTCACCGCCGCCGGCGACCGCGGCGAGGCCGGGCTCGACGATGTCACCGGTGTTGGGCGTGAGCTTCACGAGGACGGGCGTCTTCGCGAACTCTTTCGTCCAGCTCGTGATCTCGGCGAGGAGCTTCGGCTCTTGGCCGACCGACGAGCCCATGCCGCGCTCGCACATACCGTGCGGACAGCCGAAGTTGAGCTCGAGGCCGTCAGCGCCGGCGTCTTCGGCGCGGCGGATAAGAACGCGCCAGTCGTCCTTGGTCTCCGTCATGAGCGACGCGATGACGGCGTGCTTCGGGTAGCGCTTCTTGACCTCGTAGATTTCCTTGAGGTTCACGTCGAGCGTGCGGTCGGTGATGAGCTCGATGTTGTTCAACCCCATCATCTTCGCGTTCGCGTAGTCGACGGCGCCAAAGCGGGAAGAGACGTTGACGATCGGGTCGCCAAGGGTTTTCCACACGGCACCGCCCCAGCCGGCGTCGAACGCGCGCATGACCTGATCACCGCTGTTGGCCGGCGGAGCGGAGGCGAGCCAGAAGGGGTTCGGGCTCTTGATGCCGCAAAAATCGATGCTGAGATCGGCCATGGTCAGGTGCTCCAGGAGGAGAGAAGGAAGCGGGCGGTGTCGCGGCCATTGGCGACGGCGTTGACGACCTCTTTGCCGCCGTTGATGCAGTCGCCGCCGGCGAAGACCTTCGGGTTGCCCGTCTGGCCATTCGTCTTGCTCGCGACGACGCAGCCGCGTTTGTCGGTCTCGACACCGGCGAATTCGTCGGCGATGTCTTTCAGCTTGGCCTGGCCGATCGCGAGCACGGCGACGTCGCACCTGACGACCTCTTCGGTACCGGTGCCGGTGCCGCCTTCGGTGATCCGGACGCGGAGGCCAGTGAGCTTGCCGCCCGCGTCACGCTCGAAGCCGACAGGCTGCCGGTGCTCGAGCAGCATCACGCCCTCTTTACGCGCGCCGTCCATCTCGTGGAGGTAGCCGGTCATCTCCTTTTTGCTGCGGCGATAGACCATCGTCACGTCGTCGGCGCCGAGGAGCGCGCACTCACGAGCGACGTCGATCGCCGTGTTTCCGCCGCCGATGACGAGGACGCGGCCAAGCTTTCCGGCGCCCTTGGGAGCGAGCTTCATCTCTTCGATCCACGCGGTCGCCAAGACGACGCCTGGGCCGGCTTCGTTCGGGATGCCGAGCTTCGAGTCGTCGCCGAGGCCGACCCCGATGTAGACCACGTCGTTCGCGTCAAGGAGTGCTTGGCCTGACATATCCTTGCCAATCTCGACACCGAGCTGCAGCTCGACGCCCAGCGACAAGACCATCTCGGCCTCGCGGATCGCGTCCTCGGCGTGCAGCTTGTAGGGAGCAATGCCGGTCGTGTTGAGGCCGCCGGGGATCTTCCGCTTCTCGTAGATCGTGCAGTGATGGCCTTCCATCGCGAGCGCAGCCGCGCAGGCGAGGGACGCCGGACCGGCGCCAATGAACGCGATCTTCTTCGGATCTGCCGCCGTCTTCACCGGAAAGAGGCGCGCGGGATCGACCTCGGCGATGGCGGTTTCGGTCGCGAAGCGTTGGAGACGGCCGATCTGGATCGGCTCCTTGTTCCAGCCGTTGTAGACGCAGCCGCCGACGCAGAGGACCTCGACCGGACAGACGCGCGCGCACGAATAGCCGAGCACGTTCTGCTCGAAGATGGTGACGGCGCTCCCTTCGACGTTGCCGCTCGCGATCTTCTTGATGAAGGTCGGGATGTCGATCTCGGTCGGACACGCTTTGATGCACGGGGCATCGACGCAATAGAGACAGCGCTCGGACTCGGCGCGGGCTTCGGCAGGTGTATAGAGCGGCTTCTTGTCGGCGAGGGCGTGCTCGCTGCGCTCAGGCGGCAAAGACGCGACGAAATCGGTCGGCATGCGGTGGGCGACTATGGCCTTCGAACGCGGAAGAGGTCAAGCGAGCGAGCCTTTCGCGCAGGGGTTTTACCGGCGCGATGACGCGCCGCGCGACGCTGGCGCCATCAGGTTCGAATCCGGGTTCGAACGCCGCGCGCTGCGCTCGCGGGCGTTGTTCGAGAGGGGCGGCGGAGAGTAGGCTCTCCCGCCATGGCAACGACCCTCATCCAAGGCGGAACGGTAGTCACTGCAGTCGACACCTTCGTGGGCGACGTCCTCGTCGTCGGCGACAAGATCGCAGCGATCTTCGACCCGACCGCCACCCCTCCGATGAAGGCCGACGTCACCATCAACGCGCGCGGCAAGTACGTCATTCCGGGCGGCATCGACGCGCACACGCACATGGACATGCCGTTCGGCGGCACCAACGCGTCGGACGACTTCGACACCGGCACGCTCGCGGCCGCGTACGGCGGCACGACGACGATCGTCGATTTCGCGATGCAGGCGAAGGGCGAAGCGCTCCGCACAGGGCTCGACACGTGGCACGCGAAGGCCGAAGGGGTCGCCGCCATCGACTACGCGTTCCACATGATCATGACCGACGTGAACGAGCAGACCGCCGAAGAAATGGGTCAGCTCGTGAACGAAGGCGTCACCTCGTTCAAGCTCTTCATGGCGTACCCGGGCGTGCTCTACGCCGACGACGGAATGATCTTCCGCGCGATGCAGCGCGCGAGCGAGCTCGGTGCGCTCATCTGCATGCACGCCGAGAACGGCATCCCGATCGATATCTTGGTCGAGCAAGCCTTGAAGAAGGGGCACACCGCGCCGAAGTACCACACGATTACGCGCCCGCAGATCGCCGAAGCCGAAGGCACGCATCGCGCGATCTGTCTTGCCGAAATGGCCGATTGCCCGCTCTACATCGTGCACCTGTCGGCCGAGCGCGCGCTCAAGCAGGTCGTCGAGGCGCGTGACCGCGGCCTGCCGACCTACGCCGAGACGTGCCCGCAGTACCTCTTCTTGTCGGATCAGGATCTCGCGAGAGAGAGCGAAGAGTGGGGCGAATTCGAAGGGGCGAAGTACGTCTGCACGCCGCCGCTTCGTCCCGCGTACATGCAGGAAGATCTCTGGCGTGGGCTGAAGACCCATGATCTGCAGGTCGTCTCGACCGACCACTGTCCGTTCTGCATGAAGGGGCAGAAGGAGCTCGGTCGCAATTCGTTCGCGAAGATCCCGAACGGCATGCCCGGCGTCGAGACCCGCCTCTATCTCCTCTGGGACGGCGGCGTCAGGAAGGGCCGCATCTCGATGAACCGGTTCGTCGAGATCACGAGCACCGCGCCGGCGAAGATCTTCGGCCTCTACCCCCACAAGGGAACGATCGCGCCGGGCGCCGACGCCGACATCTTGGTCTGGGATCCGGAGAAGAAGCACGTCTTGTCACACAAGACGCTCCACATGCGCGCAGACTATTCACCGTTCGAGGGCCAAGAGGTCACCGGCGCGCCTTCGCACGTGCTTTCGCGCGGCAAGATCGTCGTCCAGGACGGCCAGTACAAGGGCAAAAAGGGCGACGGCCGCTTCATCCGCCGCGCGACATTCGGGCTCTGACGACGCCGTCAGAGCGGTATTTACGACGTAATTCGGGCACTTTCGCGGTGAAATGATCCGAGGACGAGGGGAGAGCTGAACGCCGTCGGCGTATTCGACGGCATGCGTTCCCATCACCTCGGTGTCCTCTCGCTCGTCGTCGTCTCTTCGGCCCTCGGCGGCTGCGGCTTTTTGAAGAGCCTCGTCGGCAAAAACTCGGTCGATCTGTCCGAAGCGAAGATGGAGAAAATGTCGGCGTCGCTCCGCCAGGACGACCAGACGACGATTTGCCCGCGCGAGCGCGTCCAGCTCGTCATCGCCGCCGACGTCCTCTTGAAGGGTGACGACAAGCCGAAGCACCTCGAGACCTACGCGGGCGGCACGGGCGCGAACAAAAACGACAAGATGGAGTTCAGCGACTTCATGTTCACGTCGAACCTGGGTCAATTCGACGAAAACGGGTTTCTCACGCCGAACCAAGACGTCCTCGCGTCGGCTGGCAAAGAGGTAGAGATCGTGACGGCCTTCAAGCGTGAGCCTGCGAAGTTCGCCACCACGCACAAGTACAAGCCGAGCTACGGGTGCATCAAAGGCATCGGCGCCGGTGGCGCGTCAGGCCAAGACGGCCAGATCGGCGAGACCGGCAGCGGCGGCAGCAACGGCGAATACGGCGGTGCCGATCGCGTCGGCGGGCAGGGAACCAACGGCGGACAAGGAAATCCGGGCGGCTCCGGCGCCGATGGCGCCGCGGGCCCGAGCGTCGTTGCGTACGCGACCTACGTGAAGACGCCGTTCTACGACAAGCTCGTCGCGATCAAGATGTCCGGCGACGCGGAGGACTTCATCCTCGTGAACGTCGGCCAGGCCGTCACCATTTACGCGAACGGCGGCGACGGCGGCGCGGGCGGCAGCGGCGGTCCTGGCGGCGCAGGTGGCAGCGGCGGCTCTGGATTCTCCGGTGGCAACGGTGGCGGCGGCGGCGCAGGCGGCAACGGAGGAAGTGGTGGACGCGGAGGGCCGGGCGGCAACATCGAGCTCGTGTTCGACGTCAACCACCCCGAGCTCGCTGGGCAGATCAAGCTCGACGCGGGGGGCGGCGAGGCCGGCCCGATGGGGGCGAGCGGTGAAGGTGGAAGCGGCGGCTCGGCCGGCACGGCGACCGAGCAGGGCGGAACCGCTGGAACGAAGGGAACCGACGGACCCGTCGGCGCGCACGGCTCGGCCGGTCAAGCCGGCGCCGACGGTCGCGTCAACACGCACGCCGGCAACGTCGGCGCCAAGTTTGCCGGGCTCACGAACGGGGTCGAGCTCCTCGATGCACCTTCGGCTGCCCCTATCGATCCTCCGCTCGAAGACGCTGCTCCCAAGGGGAAAAAGAAGCACCACAAGAAGCCGTCGACCGGTGAGGCCGGCGCGAAGACTCTCTGAGCCTGCCGACCTTGCGAGCAATCCTCTGCCTGAACCATGAGGTGTCCTAGGAGCTGATCAGAGCTTGACGATCTCTTGGTACGTCTCCGGGCGGCGGTCACGGTAGAACTGCCACGTGTTGCGCACTTCCTGGATCTGGTCGAGGTCGCAGGTGGCGATGACGAGCTCGTCCTTGTCCTCCGACGCGGTCGCGAGGAACTGGCCGCGCGGGTCGACGATGTAGCTCGTGCCGTAGAAGTGGCCGATATTCCACGGGGCTTCGGTGCCGACGCGGTTGGAGGCAGCGAGGAAGTAGCCGTTCGCGACCGCATGGGCGGGCTGCTCGAGCTTCCACAGGTACTTCGAGAGACCGTCGACCGTGGCCGACGGGTTGAACACGATCTCCGCGCCGTTCAGGCCGAGGATGCGCGCGCCCTCCGGGAAGTGGCGGTCGTAGCAAATGTAGACGCCGACCTTGCCGTACCGCGTCTGGAAGACCGGGTAGCCGAGGTTGCCCGGCTTGAAGAAGAACTTCTCGAAGAATCCAGGATTGACGTGCGGGATGTGGTTCTTCCGGTACTTGCCGAGGTAGGTGCCGTCGGCGTCGAGGACGGCGGCGGTGTTGTAGTAGACGCCCGCCTGCTCGCGCTCGTAGATCGGGACGATCATCGCCATCTGGTACTTCTTGGCGATGCCCTGACAGACCTCGACCGTCGGGCCGGGGCAGGCTTCGGCCGCCTCGTACCACTTGGTGTCTTGGCTCGGGCAGAAGTACGGGCCGTTGAAGATCTCTTGGAGTCCCAAGATCTGCACGCCGCTCTTGCCCGCCTGCTCGATGAGCGGCATGTGGCGATCGAACGCCGACTGCTTGACCTTGTCGACCGACCACGACGGATCGAACGGCGTCGACATTTGAATGAGACCGACTTTGACGTTTCTTGCCATGTTCGAGAGCCTCGTCATCGTGTTTGACGTGTTGGGGTAAGAGGGGGACCGAGTACGCCACTAGGCGCGCTCCGGGTCAAGCGCGCGCAGCAGTTTCTTCGCCATTCGCGGCCGCGCGCTTGCCGGTCGCCGCCTCGAGCGCGAAGTACACGAACGCCGCGCCGAACGCGCCGACGAACCAAGCGTAGTCGAAGAGCGTGTGCAGCGAGTCGACGAACACGCCGATCCACGCGAAGAAGCAGCCGGTGAGCGTGGCGATGACGGCGTTCCAGTTGGTGCCGAGCTTGGAGCCGAACGAGTAGATGCCGTCGCGGGTGTAGAGATCTTTGAGCGCGAGCTTCTTCTTCTTGAGCACCCAGTAGTCGCAGATGAGCACGCCGGCGATCGAGCCGAGGCCGCCGGAGTAGCCGAGCAGCCACGTGAAGATGTAGCCGTGCGGATCGGCGATGAGCTTCCAGGGGACCATCAGGATGCCGACGATGCCGGTGATGAGCCCGCCGGTGCGGAAGCTGATCGCCTTCGGGGCGATGTTCGCGATGTCGTTCGCCGGCGAGACGACGTTGGCGGCGATGTTCACGCTGAGCGTGGCGACGACGACGGTGAACATCGCGATCGCGACGAGCAGGCGTGATTCGAAGTGGCCGACGAGCTCGATCGGGTCCCACATCGCCTTGCCGTAGATCTTCTCCGACGCGCTCGTGATGACGACGCCCATCGCCGAGAACACGGTCATGGTCAACGGGAGCGCGACGATTTGGCCGAGGGCCTGCTCCTTTTGCGAGCGACCGAAGCGCGTGAAGTCCGGCATGTTCAGCGAGAGGGTCGCCCAGAAGCCGATCATGGCCGTGACCGACGGGACGAAGACCGGCCAGAACTCGCCGAACGTGTGAAATTTCCCGGTGTCGGTCATGAGCGTGCCGATCCCGTGCGCCTTGGTGACGGCCCACACGACGAGCGCCAAGGTCATGACGAGGACGTATGGCGCAGCCCAATTTTCGACCTTTCGGAGCACGTCCATGCCGCGGTAGACGATCAAGATGTTGAGCGCCCAGAAGAGCAGGAAGGAGATCCACTCGGTCGGGTAGTGACCGGTGACGAGCCACTCGAGCTTCGAGCACGGCGCCCCGTCGAAGGAGACGCCGGCGACTACCGCATCGGCGGTGGGCGCTGCGCAGAGGCGCGCGGCCGGTCCGAGGAGCGCAGGCCATCCGCTCCAGAGCGACTTGAAGAAGGTCTGGAGCGCTTGGCCACCGATCCACGCGTTGATGCCGAACCAGCCGCACGCGACGATCGCTCGCATGATGGCGGGGAAGTTCGCGCCGAAGACGCCGTAGGCGCCGCGCGCGAAGACCGGGAAGGGGATGCCGTATTTCGTACCGGGATGCGAATTGAGCAAGATGGGAACGAGGACGATCAGGTTGCCGACCAAAATGGTCACGAGCGCCTGCCACCAGCTCATGCCAGTGCCGATGAGGCCCGACGCCATCATGTAGGTCGGGATGCAGTGGGCCATCGAGATCCACAGGGCCGCGTACGTGTACGTGGACCACGTGCGGTTCGCGATGCGCGTCGGCGCGAGATCCGGGTTGTAGAGGCGCTCGTCGTCGAGGACGACGTCCTCCCGGAGCTCGACACGGCCATCGGTGTGCGCAATCGTGGGGCTCTGTGCCGTCATCGGCGCAGTGTGCATAGATCAGCGCAGTTTTCCCGGCGAACTTTTCAGCCACGTCGCTTTTTTCCACAGCCCGGCGCTCGATCGGCCATCCTAACTTTAGTCGTACCTCGCTTTTTTCCTGGAGATCTCATGCGTAAAGCTCGCTCGTTACCCCTTCTTCTTACGCTGATCGCCAGCGGTTTTTTCGCCACCGTGCACGTCGGCTGCGGAGACAGTAGCGACGGCTCGACGTTCGGAAACGACAGCGGCGCGGACGGCAGCGGTGAGACCGACGGCGCGGCCACCTACGATTCGGGCGGCGGCTTCGGCAGCGACGGCTCGACCGGCATGCACGCCGACTTTCCGGCGACGCCGATCCTCGATTCACCCGACGGGGGTACCGGCGGCGCACCGGCGAACGCGCCTGCTCTCTTCGGCGGCGGGACGGCGACCGATGCGGGGGCCAACGCACCGTGCCTCGTGCAGACCGAGGTCGGCTCGCTCCTGCCGAAAAACTGGCTCCGTCCGCGCTTCGCCTGGGAGGCGGGCGGTGGTGAGAACCTCTTCGAGATCCGCGTCCACGCCGACAACCAGGTGAACGATCTCGTCGTCTACACCGCGAGCCAGCAGTGGACGATGCCAGACGCCATGTGGAAGAACCTCGCGCGCGACTCCGCCGGCGTGCCGATGACAGTGAGCGTGCGTGGCGGCGTCTTCGACGGGACGACGCTGACGGCGCTCTCGCAGGGGTCGAGCGGGCCGTTCGGCATCGCGCCCGTCGATGCCCCCGGCGCGATCGTCTACTGGCACATCATCGGCGCAGGTGCTGGTGAGCTCAAAGGGTTCAGCATCGGCGACGAAGACGTGCAGACCGCGCTCCCTGCAACGCAGGTGAAGCAGTACTCGACGACCTGCGTCGGTTGCCATGTCTCGACGCCAGACGGCCAATACGCCGTCTTTTCCTCGAACAGCGCGACGACGACCTGGGCCGACGGCATCGGCGCGTTGAGCGGCGCGGACGCAGGGGTCGGCACCACACCGGCGTTCCTCACCGCCGACGGCAAGGCGGCGCTGCAGACGAACCTCGTCGGGATCATGACGACGTCGAATGCGCATTGGAGCGCCGGCGACTACATGGTCATGGCGAGCAGCATCGACAACAAATCGCTGCAGTGGGCGCGGCTCGACGGCACCGGCGCCGCGGCCACCGGCGTCTTGCCGATCACCGGCGACCCGAACGCCAAGCACACCTCACCGCAGTGGAGCCACGACGGCAAGAACGTGGTCTACACCTCGGCCCCGCAGAGCGCGAGCGGCCGGCCGAGCGGCACGAGCAACGACGTCTACATCGCGCCGTACAACGACAAGGCCGGCGGCGCCGCGCATGCGCTCGCGAACGCGAACACCGCTGCGAACGAGTACTACCCGTCGTACTCACCCGACGATCAATGGGTCGTCTTCAACCGCACCGCCGACAACGACACCTACTCGGTCGCGGGCGCAGAGGTGTACGTGGCGAAGGCCGACGGCACTGGAACGGCGACCCGACTCGCGGCCAACGATCCGCCGGCATGCAGCAGCAGGAAGAGCCCGGGTGTCACGAACAGCTGGCCGCGTTGGGCGCCGGCGAAGCCTTCACCGCAAACTGTGAACGGTCTCACCTACTACTGGGTCGTCTTCAGCTCGAAGCGCCTCGACGGCACGGTCCCGCAGCTCTACATGGCGCCGGTCGTTGTCGACGCGAGCGGCAACGTCACACAGTACCAAGGCGTCTACCTCTGGAACCAACCGGCGACCGAGAAGAACCACACGCCGGCGTGGGACACGTTCGCGATCCCGCCCAGCCCGTCAAACCCGCGGTAGCTCGCTCTCGTCAACGAGATCCCGAGCCGGTTTGCAGGCGGGGGACCGGCGCTCCGCGGGCGCCGGCCAGTCCGATCAGTAAAGACGCGCCGCGCTGAAGGAGCCGGTAGGCACCGACAACGAGGACAGGTTCGTGCTCTGCGCGGTGATGCACGAGACGGCCTCTCCCGCGGTCAATTGCACGATGCCGCTTGTCATGGTGGAGCCCGAAGTGCCGTTGGCCGCAACGTCGAAGTTCGTGAGCAACTTGGCGTCGTTCATGATTCGGACGTTCCAATTCCCCCCCGTCGTACCGCCGGTCGGCCACTGGAGGAAGCACGACATCAGATACGTACCCGCGCTTTTGGGTGTGAAGACGCCAGTCGTCGGGCTGTACTCGCTTCCGAGATCGAAACCCACCGTGCCGGGCTTTATGGTCGTCGCAGAATCAGCCTTCAACACGGTCAAGGGGGCTGATAGATCCGCACGGAACGCAGATGCCGGATGCGCCTGCGATTGCAGCGCCGTAATCTGCGTCTGCAGGCTCGCAAAGTTCCCGTTCAAGTCGGTCGCCTGCAGCGTGTCGCCACTGTTCCACGTGTGGAGCGAATCTGCCCACGCGACCGCTGCAACGGTGAGAATCACCGCAGGAATTCCCGCGCGAAGCGCCCACTTCTTCACGCGCGCCGGGATCTCGAAGTCCACCACCACCATCTTGAGCTTCATGTTCGATCTCTCCTTAGTTCACGCAGCAATTACCAACGGTCGCGGATCCCATCACGCAGAGCGTGCATCCGTTCGGGCCCGAGCCATCGGGCGCGGCGGAATCATTGGCACCCGCATCGTTGCCCCCGGCATCATTGCCGTTCGTTTCTGAGGTGCTCGGCTCATCTCCCACACACGCGGCTACGAACGCGATCGAGAGAACAAGCCCGAAGCAGTAGGCACCCTTACGGATCTTCGATTTCATCGTGCCCCCCTTTTTTCGGACCGCGGATGACAGCGGGACCGACCGTTGAAGTCGTATCCGAATACACCCGCGCCGATCAACGGTCCTTTTGGTCCCACGCCTCGCCGCCCCGGTCATCACCTTTGTGGCGTCCTGCGTGGCTACTACTTTTTCTTGCGGAAGAGCGACTGGAAGAACCAGCGCAGGCGGTTGGTGAACCGGGTGAGCGCGCCGCCCTGGCCTGATTTACCCGAGCCGCTGCCGCCCATACGGCTCAATTGCGGCGGGCGTGCGCTCGGGTGTACCCCGAACGTGGTGTAGAGCGCGATGAGGTCGCCGACGAGATCGCTGATGCCGCGCGTGTCGAC
>CAJDWT010000093.1_pt1 | contig 13470 bp, 11 predicted proteins | sample 7391671 | NCBI WGS metagenome assembly CAJDWT01 (sample SAMEA7055729, study PRJEB34461) | soil metagenome | biome: terrestrial ecosystem; feature: Peninsula; material: soil | place: Antarctica | collected 2016
CAACGAGGACATGCACGGCATCATGGCGCTCCTCGACCGCCGGCCCGACATCGCCTCGCAGTGGTTCGACGTCTTCTTGAAGAAGCCGAGCGCAGCGAGCGCCGCTGACCGTCAGCGTATCGACCGCGTGTGGAGCCTACGACAGCACCTCTGAGCCGATTCCATCATGGTTTCATCCATGTAGGCCGATGAAGGCCCTGTCGACGACCGTCCACGAATTCGACGACCGTCGACGATTGTCGACTCAGTGACCTGCACGATCCAGCCATTTTTACCGTGCATTTGCGATCGGACAGACGTTCGCAGTTGGCCCGGAATGCGCAAGGGAGCCCGTCATGATCGCCAAGCTCTCTGCCGCCTTCGCTCTCGCGCTGTTCACCGTCCCGTTCTTCACCGGCTGCTCGTCCGCCACCGACGACGACTCGGCCGTGACGGGTGATGACGGCGACGGCGTCGCCGAGGGCGCCGAAGAGGCGCTCGGCAGCGGCGGCCGCTACTGTCCTGCGCCGTACACTGGCGGATTCTCTTCGTCGGCGAAGTACATGTACTCGGGCGCACACGCGGCGATGGAAGCGGCGGGCGTGACCGACAGCTCTCTCATCCAGACCTTCGGCGACGCGAAGGCGTCGGTCGGCACCCATTGCCCCGAGCCCGGCGTGAGGTACTCCGACGCGACTGACATCAACCCCGGAGCGCATGCATGCAGCCGCGTCCACGAGCTCCGCATGCACGGCTTCGCTGCCTGGTACCGCGTCCCGGCGGAGGGCTTCGGCTATCACATCCACGCCGTGTACTCGGGCGCGCCGGTGATGAAGTCGTCGCTCAAGAACCAGCTCGCGTCGTTCTACCAAAAGCGCAACGGTCTCCGGTCGAACACGATCGAAAGGTACTGCCCGATCACGAGCTCGGAGGTCGCGGCGGTGAAGGCGGTCGCCTCCGGCCACGCGAGCGGTGAGAGCTGCTCGCCGGGCGGCTTCTACTGCGGCGGCGACAAGGTGAAGGGCGACCCGCGCTCGCTCTACAAGTGCGACAGCGACGGCCACGGCGCGAGCAAAGTCGAGGTCTGCGCGCGCGGCTGCGCGGTGCACCCGGGTCAAGACGACGCGTGCCGCCCATGCGTGCCCGGCGGCGAATACTGCGGCGGCGACCACGTGAGTGGCAACTCGAACAACCTCTATCGCTGCAACGCGAACAGCGGCCCCACCCTCATCGAATCCTGCAAGAGGGGCTGCAGCGTGAACGCGGGAACCGACGACGACTGCAAGTAGCCCGAAGCCGCGGCGGAGCACTTCCTGCGAGGCGAGTGAATAGGGCCGGGCTCATGGCGTCAAAGCCGCCATGAAGACCACGGCCCTCTTTGCTTGCCTCGCGCTGTTTTCTCTCGCCGCTTGCTCGAGCTCCAGCTCGAACGACGCGGGAAATGGCAGCGATGCGGGCGCAGTCGACGACTCCGGAAGCGTGACGGGCGACGACGCCGGCAGCGCGACGCACGGCGGAAATCACGACGCCGGCGCCGATGCGAGCGTGGCGGTCGGACAAGTGAGCGACGGGATCGAGGGAAAAAGCTGCACCGACGCGTGCAAGGCGCTCGCAAAGAAGTGCACGCCGACGTGCACGTTCCACGATTCGCTCGGCGGCCCCGACCAGCTGAACATGGCGGGCGCGGGCTTCTACAGCCACACGACCAAGGACTCGAGCGGCAGCTTCACCGTGAACGCGATGCGCTTCGAGGCGTCGTGCGACACCGTCTTCAGCTCCACTTGGAGCGACAACCCTGACGACCCGGGGACCGACTACGAGGTCGATTCCACGTACACGAGCACCCCGATCGACTGCTGCTGCGAGTAGCTCCGGCGCTACGAGCGCCCCCTCCCCCAAGGTTGGCGGAGACCTTTCATCGGGCTCGTGGGCGCCTTCAACCGCTCTAAGAGGAGGCGCGTGGAATTGACACCTTGACGGGTGTCCATCCTGGACACTAGTGTCGGCGCGGCATTTCCTCAAAAAGCACGTATTTTTGCGTGCTTTCCACGGAGCAACGCGAACACGAAATGGCCTTCGCCCTGTCACAAGAACGCGAGCATGAGCTCGCCGAGATTCTGACGCGTTACCCGACGAAGATGGCGGCCTGCATTCCGGCCCTCCATCTCTGCCAAGCGCAGGCCGGTTGGATCTCGGAGGACGTCATCCTCTGGGTCTCCAATCGCCTCGATTTGCCGCCCGCGCACGTCAAGGGCGTCGTCACCTTTTACTCACTCTTCAACCAGGAGCCGGTCGGCAAGCACCAGGTTTGGGTCTGTCGGACCCTGCCCTGCGCTCTCCGCGGCGCCGACTCGGTCTTGCACCACTGCGAGAAGCGGCTCGGCATCCACGAGGGCGAGACGACGCCGGACGGCAAGATCACGCTCCGCACCGCTGAATGCCTGGCGAGCTGCGGCACCGCGCCGATGATGCAGGTCGACCAGGACTACCATGAGAATCTGACGCTTGAAAAAGTGGACGAGATTCTCGGGAGGCTCTCCGAGTAATGCTCCGCGCCACCAATTATCTGACGAAGCTCTACGACGAGCCGAAGGGGTGGACGCTCGCCTCTTACGAACGCGATTTGAACGGTTATCAGGCTGCCAAGAAGGCCCTGACGACGATGACGACGACGCAGGTCATCGACGAAGCGAAGAAGATGAACATCCGTGGACGCGGCGGTGCCGGCTTCCCGATGGGCATCAAATGGAGCTTCATGAAGCCGGTTCCGGACAAGCGTCCGGGCGCGGCGCCGGGAGCGAACAAGCCCGCCTACTTCGTCCTCAATGGCGACGAAGGCGAGCCCGGCACGCACAAGGACCGCACCATCATGGAGCGCAATCCGCACGCGGTGATCGAAGGCTGCATCATCGGCTGCTACGCGATCGGGGCCCACGTCGCGTACATCTACGTCCGCGACGAATTGCACCTCTCGAAGGCGCGCCTGAACGAGGCGATCAAAGAGGCGCGCGCCAAGGGGTACCTCGGCAATTCCCCGTTCGGCGCCGCCTGGCCGGTCGATATCCACGTGCACACCGGCGCGGGCGCGTACATCTGCGGCGAAGAGACGGGAATGCTGAACTCGCTCGAAGGTCGCCGCGGTGAGCCCCGCTTGAAGCCGCCCTTCCCGGCCCAGGCCGGCGCGTTCGGGTGCCCGACGACGGTGAACAACGTCGAGACCGTCGCGGCGGTTCCGGCCGCGTTCATGATTGGCGGCGAAGAGTTCTCCAAGCTGAGCACGCTCCACGGCATCAAGGACGGCGGCTTTCGCCTCTTCGGCATCAATGGCCACGTGAAGAAGCCGGGTATCCACGAGCTCGTCGTCGGCGTCACGCTCCGCGAGCTCATCTACGATCTTGGTGGCGGCGTCCTCGCTGACAAGCCGCTCTTGGCCGTCATCCCCGGCGGCTCATCGACGCCCATCTTGCGCGCCGACGAATTGGTCGATGCGCCCGACGAAAAGAGCCCGATCCACCAGTGGCACGGGCAGAGCGTCCTCGACGTTCCCTTGGGCGTCGACACGTTCCGCGGCCTCGGCACGATGCTCGGCACCTGCTGCGTGACGGTCCTCGCCGAGGGCACCTGCCCGGTGCTCTCGATGCAGAACTTGATGCGCTTTTACCGTCACGAGTCGTGCGGTCAGTGCACCCCGTGCCGCGAAGGCAGCGCGTGGCTGTTCCGCACGGTCGACAAGATCCTCGACGGTCGGGCTTCGATGCAAGAGCTCGACGACCTCTCTGACATCGCCGCCAACATCATGGGCAACACCATCTGCGCCTTCGGCGAAGGCACCGCGATGCCGGCGATGGGCTTTCTCAAGAAATTCCGGCCGTACTTCGAGGATTACGTGAACGGCAAACGCGTCCGCGCCGACGCCACGCTCACTCCCTTCACCGCCGGCGAGCTCGGAGTCTGACGATGAGCATAGGTGTCATCTACTTCTACGTTCTCGCCGCACTGTCGGTCCTGGGCGCGCTCATCGCCGTGTTCAACCCGAACCCGATCCGCTGCGCGATGGGTCTGCTCCTCACCATCGTCTCCGTGGCGGGGCTCTTCCTCGCGCTCCACGCCGAGTTCCTCGCCGCAGTCCAGCTCATCGTCTACGCCGGCGCGGTCGTCGTCCTCTTCTTGTTCGTCATCATGCTCCTCGGTCCGAGCGCCCAATCGCCGCGTGACCATCGCGGGCGCGTCGTACGCGCCTCGGCGAGCGCCCTCTTCGGCCTCTTGTCGGTCGGCGCCATCGTCCTTTCGTGGCGCGCATCGCACTTCCCTGCGCTTGAGAACGTCGACCACGACTTCGGCGGCGTCGGGGCGATAGGACGCGCGCTCTTCACGAGCGAGGTCGCACCGTTCGAGCTCTCGAGCGCGCTCTTGATGGTCGCGGTCATCGGCGCCGTCGCCGTGGCGCGCGGACGCCAAGGTCAGCAGACCATCTCCAGCGCGACAAAAGGGGAACCCTCGTGATCCCGGTAACGCACTATGTGCTGCTCTCCGCCGTTCTCTTCTCGATCGGCGGCATTGGCTTCCTCTGGAACCGCAACGTGCTCATCACCCTCATCAGCATCGAGGTGATGTTCAACGCGGTGAGCTTGGCGCTCGTCGCCTTCAACCGCATCCACGCCGTAGCCCACACCGGCCAGCTCTTCGCGTTCTTTTTGATTGCGGCGGAAGCGGCCGAGGTCGCCGTCGGTCTCGCCATCATCCTTTCGCTCTTCCGTCTGAAACGCACCGTCCGTTCGGACGAAGCCGACTTACTGCGCAACTGACCTCACGGATCTCCCAAGAAAATGCGCGGACTTTTTCCTGCTGAAGATTATTCGCTGATCGCGATCATCATGCTGTTTCCGCTGCTCGGTGCCTTCGTCAACGGCATTTGGGGCGAGCGGCTCGGCAAGAAGGGCGTGAGGCTCATGTCGCTCGCGGCGATTGGCGGCAGCTTCCTCGCGTGCGTCGTCACCTTCGTGAGCCTGGCCTACGAAGGGGGCGACCACGAGCACTCGCGCCTCGCCTGGACGGCGTGGGAGTGGATGCATACGACAGGCGGCCTCTCGGCCACGACCGTCGGCATCGACATGAAGTTCAGCGTCGACGCGCTCTCGGGGACGATGATGCTGGTCGTCACGAGCGTCAGCTTCCTGATCCATGTCTACGCCAGCGAGTCCATGGCGGACGATCCAGGCTATGCGCGCTTCTTCGCGTACATGAACCTGTTCGTCTTCGCGATGCTCGTCCTCATCTTGGGCGACAACCTGCCAGTCCTCTTCATCGGCTGGGAGGGCGTCGGTCTCTGCTCGTATCTGCTCATCGGCTTCTGGTACGAAAAGCTCCCGAACGCGGAGGCCGGCAAGAAGGCGTTCATCGCCAACCGCATCGGCGACTTCGGCATCATCTGCGCGATGTTCTTGCTCGTGCATTACACCGGCGCCCTCGACTGGGCGGGCATGGGCGCGAACGCGCACTCGCTGATGGACACCCCAGGCGACGCGTTCCAGATCCATATCTGGCCACCGGGCGGTGGGAGCTACCCGGACATCCACGGCCTTCCGCTCCATCTCTTGAACCCGAGCAAGCCGTTCACGATCACGGCCGCCACTGCCATTGGTCTCTTGCTTCTGCTCGGCTGCACCGGCAAGAGCGCACAGATCCCGCTCTACGTCTGGCTCCCCGACGCGATGGCGGGCCCCACGCCGGTCTCGGCGCTCATCCACGCCGCGACCATGGTCACCGCCGGCGTCTACCTCGTCTGCCGTATGTCGTTCGTCTTCACCCTCTCGCCGTTCGTCATGGCGACAGTCGCGGTGATCGGCGCAGCGACGGCGCTCCTCGCCGCGTCGATCGCGCTCGTCCAAAACGACATCAAGAAGGTCCTCGCCTATTCGACCGTGAGCCAGATCGGCTTCATGTTCATCGGCGTCGGCGTCGGCGCGTTCACCGCCGGCTTCTTCCACGTCATCACGCACGCATTCTTCAAGGCCTGCCTCTTCCTTGGAGCCGGTAGCGTCATCCAGTCGATGCACAAGCGCATCCACGACGACGACGCATCCCACGACATGCGCAACATGGGCGGCCTCAAGAAGTACATGCCCTACACGCGCGCCACCTTCTTGATCGCGACGCTCGCGATCTCCGGCGCGCCGTTCTTCTCGGCGTTTTTCTCGAAGGACGCGATCCTCTTCAGCGCGTTCGTGAATCATCCCGTCAATCCGTACGCGGAGCGTTTGAAGGCGCTGCATCAAGACGTCTGGCAGCAGCCGATGTGGCTCGGTCCGGCGATCTACACGGTAGGCATCATCGCCGCGACGATGACCGCGTTCTACATGTTCCGCTGCTACTTCCTCACGTTCGAGGGTGAGTTCAGGGGCTGGGTGATCGGCCGTCCGTCGATCTTCAAGAGCGACCCGGGGATCGACGTCGAAGTCGGCGACGAGCACCACCACGAGGAGAACCTCAAAGAGCCCGGCCGCGCGCCGCAAGAGTCTCCGCGCGCGATGACGGTACCGCTCATCATCCTCGCGACCTTCGCCGCTCTCGCCGGTTGGCTCAACCCCGAGCCGCTCCTTAAGAAGCTGCCGCTCGACCATTGGCTCGAGCCCGTCTTCGAAGGGACACGCGACGCGATCACGCGCCGCCCCGACGCCGATGCTCTCACCTGGTACCTGATGCTGGGTGGAGTCGGGGCCTTTGTGGTCGGCACCGGCCTCGCTTGGTGGATGTACATTCGGGAAGGCGGTGAGCCTGCGCGGAAGCTGGCGGCGAGCCAGCCCGCTCTGTATCGCCTCATGCTCGACAAGTTTCGCATCGACGAGCTCTACGAATGGGGCCCGATCGGCCTTGTCGATGCGCTCGGCGATACCTTCGCGGCGATGGACGTATGGATCGTCGACGGCATCATCGCGAAGGCGACCTCCGTCATCGTCTCAGCGACCGGCAGCATCCTGCGCGCGTTCCAGACCGGCGTCGTCCAGACCTACGCGGCCATCATGGTCGTCGGCATGGCAAGCCTCGGTTGGTTCTTCGTGACGCCGCATCCTGTCGCGTCGGTCGCCGAATCCAACGGCGACTACACGCTCACCGCCGGACCCGGCATCGGCTACCAGTTCCGCTGGGACGCCGACGGCAACGGCTCGTTCGACTCCGACAAGTTCGGTGACCAGACCAGTGTGAAGCTCCATCTCGAGCCCGGCACCACCAAGACGGTGCAGCTCGAAGTGAAGAACGCGTTCGGTCTTACGCGCAGCACCACAATCGACGTGAAACGACCCGAGCCCCTCGTGCAGGTCCTCGCCGTGGGAGCGAACTGATGGCGACCGAAACCACCTCGCAGCAAACCACGACCCCGCGTCCGCCCTGGCTCGCCCCCGCCGTCACCCTCGTGGTGGTGTTGGCGCTGCTCGTAGGCGCGCTCGTGGCGTTTCACCAGATCGACGCCGCGCTCGACGTCGTCCAATCGATCCTCATCGTCCTCGGCCAAGCGAGCCCGGTGCTCGTTCCGGCTGCCGTCGCCTGGGCGGTGCCGAGCTCGCATGGCTGGCGCGTCCGCGCGATCTTCGCGATCTTCGCGGGGCTCGCGGCATTCTTCCTCACGCAGACCTTGCCCGGCCTCGTCGGCGGCGACGGTCAGACCCACGCAGCGGGTCACCTTCTAACGTGGGTGTTTGGCGTGCCGCTCGCCGGCGCGATCGCCGTCCTCTTCCTGCCGCGTCAAGCGACGAAGACGATCCAGTTCTTCACGCTGGGGCTCATGGTGGCGACGTTCGGCATCAGCCTGCCACTCCTCGGCGTGCACATGGGCGCCGGGTATCACTTCAACCAGGACTTCGTCTGGTTGCCGCGCTTCGGGGTCCACTACCACGTGGCGATCGACGGCATCTCGCTCTGGCTCGTCATGCTGACGACCTTCCTCGTACCGCTCGCCGCGTACGTGTCGTTCGGCGCGGTGAAGACGCGCATCAAGGACTGGTGCTTCGCGCTCCTTCTCATCGAAGGCGCGATGCTCGGCGCGTTCGTCGCGCTCGACCTCTTCCTCTTCTACGTCTTCTGGGAGCTCGTCCTCGTCCCGATGTACGTGATGATCGGCATCTGGGGCGGCACCGACCGCATCAGGAGCGCGGTCAAGTTCTTCCTCTACACGATGACCGGCTCGATGTTGATGCTCGGGGCGATCATCTATCTCGGCTACGCGTATGCAAAGGCGTCGGGCGGTCAGCTCTCGTTCGACTTCTTCGATCTGCAGCGGCTCGTTCTTCCGCAGCACGTGCAGACCTGGCTCTTCGCCGCCTTCGCGCTCGCGTTCCTCATCAAAGTGCCGATGTTCCCGCTCCATACGTGGTTGCCGGACGCGCACACCGAGGCACCGACAGCGGGCTCGATCATCCTCGCCGCGATCATGCTGAAGCTCGGCACGTACGGCTACCTCCGCTTCTGCCTCGGCCTCTTCCCGGAGGCGAGCGCGTGGGCGGCGGCGATGCTCGCGGGCTTCGCCGTTCTCGGCGGAGTCATCTACGGCGCGCTCTGCGCGTGGAAGCAACCCGACGTAAAGCGCTTGATCGCGTACTCGTCGGTCGCGCACTTGGGCTACGTCATGCTCGGCATCTTCGCATGCACGCTGGGCTCGCTCGAAGGCTCGGTTCTCCAGATGGTGAACCACGGCGTCTCGACCGGCGCGCTCTTCCTCCTGTTCGGCGTGCTCTACGACCGCCGTCACACGCGCAAAGCCGATGACTTCGGAGGCCTTGCCAAGACGATGCCCGTCTTCGCCACGCTCTTCGTCATCGTCACCCTCTCAGCCATCGGGCTTCCGTCCACGAACGGCTTCGTCGGTGAGTTCATGATCATCACGAGCACGTTCGCGAGCACCAAGATCGGCAAATTCAACGGCATCGACGCGACTGGCGCGGCGGTCGGCGTGATCTTGGGCGCCGTCTACATGCTCGGCGTCGTGCAGAAGATGTTCTTCGGCCCGATCACGAAGGAAGAGAACAAGAAGGTCACCGACATCAACAATCGCGAGCTCATCGCTGTTGCTCCGCTCGTCATCATGATCTTCGTCATCGGTCTCTTCCCGAACGTCTTCCTCACGCAGATCAAGGACGCGGCCCAACGCATCGACGACAACATGACCCAGCATATCGAGATGCACCGCGCCCCCGAATATTACGAAGGTCCGGTGAAGCTCACGTCCCGCAATGCTTTCGCCCCCGCTGCTGCACCCACGGTCGCGCCTCCGGCCGACGCGAGCCCGTAGGACAATCCCATGCACCTTGCATTTGCACTCTCCCCGTTCTTGATCCTCGGCGCCGGCGCGCTGTTGTTGATGCTCGCCGAAGCGTTCGCGGCGAAGCCCGGCCCCGGCCGCGTGCCGAACCTTGCGCTCGGTGGTGACAGCGAAGACAGCGCCAAGGGCCTGGCCCTCGGCACGTCCATCGTCTTCTTCACCAGCGCAGCGTTCGCAGGTGGCATTTGGCTCTTCGGAGTCGACAACCTCGAAGGGGTGTCGGCCGTCGCACCGTGGCTCCTGATCGACAAGTTCACCGTCTTCTTCGAGGTGCTCCTCTGCCTCGGCGGCGGCCTCTCAGCGCTCCTCGCTGGCGGCTACCTGCCGGAGCACAACTTGAACCGCGGCGAGTTCTACTCGCTCCTCATCTTCTCGACGCTCGGCGCGATGATCCTCGCCGCCGCCGGCGACCTTCTTACCGTCTTCCTCGGCCTCGAGACGATGTCGCTCGGATCGTATGCGATGACAGCATTCCGCCGCGCTTCTCCGCGCTCGGCCGAGGGTGGGCTCAAGTACTTCCTCCTCAGCTCGTTCGCCGCGGCGGTCATGGTCTACGGCTTTGCGCTCCTCTACGGAGTGACCGGGCACACTGATCTCGCCGGCATCGGGGCCTCGCTCGCCACCGGCGCGGCCAAAAACCCGATCGCTATCCTCGCGATGGCGTTCGTCCTCGTCGGTCTCGTCTTCAAGGTGAGCGGCGTGCCGTTCCACATGTGGACGCCGGACGCCTACGATGGCGCGCCCACTCCCGCAACGACGTTCATGGCTGTGGCGGTGAAGAGCGCCGGTTTCGCGATGATGCTCCGCATCCTCCTCATGAGCTTCGGCACCGCCGGGTTCACCTCGTGGGCCAGCGGCTGGCCGCCCGTCATCGCGTGGATCAGCGTGCTCACGATGACGGTCGCAAACGTCATCGCCGGTCGCCAAGATTCGGTCAAGCGCATGCTCGCGTACTCCAGCATCGCGCACGCCGGCTACCTAATGCTCGGCGTCGTGGCGTGCTCACGTGCGCCGGAAGCGACTGGAAGCATCCTCTTTTACTTGCTCGCGTACACCGCCTCGACCGCAGGTGCGTTCGGCACGCTCATCCTCTGCGGCAGCCGCGGCAAAGAGGCGATCAGCTACGAAGACCTCTCGGGAATCGGCCGCCGTCACCCCGCTGCGGCGCTCCCGTTCGCGCTCTTCCTCTTTTCGCTCGCTGGAATTCCGCCCACCGCCGGCTTCTTCGGCAAGTGGTTCGTCTTCCGGTCCGTCATCGATAGCGGGTTCTATATCCTCGCCGTCATCGCGCTCTTGAACAGCGTCGTCGCCGCCTACTATTACATCCGCGTCCTCGTGTTCATGTACATGCGCGAGCCCGCTGCTGGTGCGCCGGTGGCGGTCCCGATGCGCTCGGGCTACGTCAATACTGCGCTCCTCATCTGCGCGATCCTGGTCCTTGTCCTCGGCATCACGCCCGGCTCGACGCTCGACGTCGCCCAGGCCGCCGCCGTGTTGCACGGCTGACCCGCCGGTAACGGCGCGGCTCTTGTAAGAATCGAGCCCAAGCCCTCCATGACCGAATTCGTCCGAAGCCGCGCGCCACTCGCCGTTTGCCTCTTTTTCTCGGCTCTTGGTGCGTTGCCGGGGTGCAAAGATTCGACATCGTCGAATGGCAGCTCGACAACCGTGTTGGCACCGTCGCAATCGTCGGTGCCTTCGAGCGCGCCTTCGACGCCGATGAACGCGGTCGCGATCCCCGCCGCGAGCATCGAGGCGATGGTGAATCCCAAGCATCTTCCCGCCTACTCGGGTGCGTATGGAAGCCTCGAAGGGACAATCTCGGTCAAGGGCGACCCCTCGCCTTCTCTGAAGGTCGACACCTCGCGCTGCCCCGAGGCGGCGGCGATGTACGGCAAGCTCTTTCGCGAAGGTGCGACGCAGTCGGACGGCTCACGCCAGCTCCCTGACGCGCTCGTCGTCGTCACCGGCTACTCGGGCGCGTTCTTGCCCGAGCGCGAGCCAGCCAAGACGCTGACGATCGAGAAATGCTCGTACGGCACGCTCACGGTCGACCTCACGTTCGGACAGAAGCTGCTCGTCGTGAACAAAGATCCGAAGGGTTTCTACGCACCCTATCTCGCGAGCTCGACCAACACCGCGGTCATGGTCCCGCCACCGAATGGTGAGCCGATCACGATCTACCCGGAAAAACCCGGCTTCACGACGCTCCTCGATCGGATGGGGAGCCCGGCAACGGCCGACGTCTACACGATGCTTCAACCGCTCCACACGGTCAGCGACGACAACGGCCACTACCGTCTCGACCACGTGCCGGTCGGTAAGCTGACGCTCAACGTGCGCCTCCGCGCGATCAATCACGACGTGTCGCAACCGGTCGAGATCGCCGACGGCGTCGTTACGCATGCGGACATCGTGCTCGACTACAAGGCCCCCGCAGCGTCGAGCCAAGTCGACGCCGGGTCGCACAAGGGCAACCTCCGCTGAGCTTCAGCGCGCGGCGAGCCGGTCGGCTTCGTCAGCGACCTCATCGGCCAGCGCGTCGTTCGGAGCGAGGCGACGAAGACGCTCACCGACCTTCGGGTCGACATGCCCGGCGCGCACGGCGAGCTTGACCAAAGAGATCGCGACGAGCGGATCACGCGAGCCGATCGGGGCGAGATGCTTCGCGAGCAGGATCGCTTCCTGGGTGACGTCCGGCGCGAACGCGAGCGCGAGGAGCCGATGGCGCGCATCGACGTTCGTCGTGATCTTCGGCACCTTTCCCGCGCGGACGTCGGCTTCGATCGCCGCTTCGGTCGACAGCACGCCGTGCGCCAGAGCCCCGCGTGAAGCGAGGACAGCCGCCGCGGCGGCGACGAGCGCGTCGCCCGCGACGATGGGCTCGAACGTCGAGACATCGTTCGGGTGGAGCGCGACGTACGCGACCACGACGGCCGCGGGCGCGCGCTCGTCGGCGGTCAGATGGGCCGTGACGGCAGGGTCGACGGCGCCGAGCGCCGCTTTCGCGATCGCGTTCGATGGGTCGGCCTCCAAAATCGGAAGTGTGAGAGGCTTGGTGAGCGCGACCTGCCCGAGGAGCGCGGCTCGAGCGGCGACCTCTTCGAGCGAGATACGACCGGTCGACGCGCGAGTGCGAGCCAGCGATTCGTCACCGGCGGCGAGCGCCGCGTCGACCGCCAGCCGAGCGACGAGAGGCGCCTTCGTGATCGAGAAACGCTGCGCGGCGTCGTTCACTTCCACGCGATGTTGCGCGTCCGCGAGCGCACCCGCGATGAGGCGAGCCGCCCGAAGCGCGCCGTCGCCGGCAAGCCTCGTCGCAGCAGCCGCGACGAGCTCCCAACGCGTGGGAGATAGCCTGGCGACGCGAGAAAATGCGGTTGCTTGGGCGTCGGCGTCGCCGTGCCCTTCCCCCCACTTCGCGAGCGCGAGCCACGCATCGGCGTCGTCTCCGGCGGTGAGCGTGAGCGCGATCAAGCGCGCGTGCGCGGCGCTGGCGGAGCGCAAGTCTTCGACCGTCGCGAGCAGGGTCTGCGCTCGTGTCGAGCCGGGGTCGACCTCGGCCGCACGTGCCGCCGATTTTTCGACGTCGACGCGGTCGACCCCACGGGCGATCTCACACTCGGCGCGCACGACCCAGGCCGGCCCGTAGTCCTCGTCACGCAAGAGCGCGCGGCGGAGCGCGTAGCGAGCCTGCATGTCGTTCGGGTCGAGCTTGCAGCGGACCTCCGCGATGCGCGTCCAAATCTCCGGATCTTCGTCGTCTTCCTTCGCCGCGTTCTCGTATTCGGCGACTGCGACCTTGTAGTCGCCGCGCGCTTGGGCGATCGCCCCGCGCAAGTACGAGGAGTACGCATCGGGCGCGATGAATCGGCCTTCTTGGATACGGCCGTCGGTCATCCGCATGACCGTATAGTGATCCCCACAGCCCGAGACGAGCGCGAGCAGCGCAACGGCGATAGCGGGCGTGCGCACGGACCGAACCGAATCAGCGGGCGCGGAAGTCAGCGGCGTCGCCGAGATCGCTCGCCGACGAGTCGTCGATGACCTCGTGGGCTTCGTGGACCCGCTGCTCGGCCTCGCGGAGGAGCCGGGACACCTCGTCGTCGATGACTGCCTGCGTATGCTCGGCGAACGGCCGGCTCGAGAATCCGGCTCCGCCGCCGCCCAGCACGATG
>CAJDWT010000094.1_pt2 | contig 13442 bp, 12 predicted proteins | sample 7391671 | NCBI WGS metagenome assembly CAJDWT01 (sample SAMEA7055729, study PRJEB34461) | soil metagenome | biome: terrestrial ecosystem; feature: Peninsula; material: soil | place: Antarctica | collected 2016
CGGCGATCCTGCGCGAGGTCAACGACGACTCGAAGATCGCCGACAGCGAGCACGACTTCGGAAAGAACATCCTGCCGCGGATGGTCCAAGCTGGGAGATCGGTCTACGCCTACGACTTCAACACGAACCATGTCCCGGGCGAAGACGAGAACGCCAGCAACTACTGGCGCGACGTCGGCACGGTCGAAGCCTATTGGCGCGCGCAGATGGACCTCATCGAGATCCATCCTTCGTTCAACCTCTACAACCGCCGCTGGCCGATCCGCACCGGCGTCACGCACGACCCGCCCGCGAAGTTCGTCTTCCGTGACGAAGCGCAGGCGCGCGTCGGTATCGCGACCGACTCGCTCGTCAGCCACGGCTGCATCATCTCGGGCGGGCGCATCCATCGCAGCGTCCTCTCCGTCGGTTGCCGCATCAACTCCTTCAGCGAGGTCGAGGAATCGGTCCTCTTCGAACGGGTCCAGATCGGCCGCCACGCCCGATTGAAGCGCTGCATCGTCGACAAGGACGTCAGCATCCCCGCAGGCGTGGAAATCGGCTTCAACCACGATCTGGACAAGCAGCGCTTTACGGTCGACAACGGTATTGTGGTGATCGCGAAGGGTACGAAGATCGCTGGGTGATGGTTTCACTCGCGGTCGACCGTTACCCTTGTGGGCCGTTCCGGCCCCTCATTTTGCTGCGCAAAATGAGCCTCCCCACCCTCGCCTGACGGCGACACGTTTTGCAGAGCAAAACGTGGATCAAGATCGCTAGCCGAGGGCGCTCGTTCGCTTCGCTCCTCGCTTGCGATGGCCCACCCTCGCTGGCGCTCGCTCGTAAAGGGCGAGCGATAGCGAGAATAGGCAAGCACTAGCGAGGAGCGAAGCGAACGAGCGCCCTCCGTCGGCGATCTTGCTCGCGGTTTTGTCCGGAGCGGAGCGGAGGCAAAACCGCTTCGCGTAAGCGATGCGGGGGGAGGATCATTTTGCGCAGCAAAATGAGGGGCTCGGCTACGGGCCCACAAAACAAGGGTGAGCAGCCGACGAAACCGATACGTGACTTTCGTCATCGTCGTAACCTGTGCTCGTGCCGCGGACGATCATTATCGGCGACGTTCACGGGTGCTCGACAGAACTTAACGCGCTCCTGGATCGAATCCAGCTCGACCTGGGCGACATGCTTGTGTTCGTTGGTGATGTTGTGGCGAAGGGGCCGGACCCGCGTGGCGTGCTCGACGTCATTCGTCGCACGGGTGCGATCCTCGTCCGCGGTAACCACGAAGATCGTCTGATCGGGTGGAAGCATGAGCCCGCCGCCTATCCGCTCGGCAAATCGCATCGCGAGACCGTCGACAAGCTGCGACCGGAAGACTGGACGATCCTCGAGTCGTCTCCGTTCTGGTACGAGCTCCCCGATCACGAGGCGCGCGTCGTCCACGCTGGCGTCATCCCCGGCGTTCCGATCGAGAAGCAGACAGAGTCGGTGCTCGTCACCATCCGCAGCATCGACGGCAAGGGGCAACCGAGCGACAAGGCTGTCGGGTACCCGCTCTGGGGCGAGCTCTACAAAGGCCCCCCCCACATCGTCTTCGGGCACAATGCGATCATCGGTCTGCAGCTCCACCCGTGGGCGACAGGCCTCGACACCGGCTGCGTCTATGGCGGCCGGCTTGCTGCCCTGGTCCTCGCCAATCACCAGAAAGTTCCGAAGAAGCTCCAAGAGCGAGAGAAGCTGCTCGTCTTCGAGCCCGCGCGTCGCGTTTACGCCGACAAAACCAAGGGCGGCTGAATCGCGCGTTGCCGCTCTATTTGCGCTGTTTTGTCGCCCGTTCGGCGTTAGTCTCCGCGCCATGATTTCGCCGCGGCTCCGTCGACCGATTTCGGCGCTCGCCCTCGTCGCCTGCGCGAACGTGATCGTCTTCACCTCGCCGGCGGTTTTCGCCCAGCCGCGTGGCGGCGGAGCAACGCAGCCAGCCCGGCAAGATCTGATCACGCGCGGCAAAAACCTCTTCGACGACCAGCAGTACGAAGAGTCGATCCAGACCCTTTCCGCCGCTCTCCTTCGTCCGAACAACACGAAGGAGCAGAAGATCGAGGTCTACCGTCTCCTCGCCTACAACTACATCACGCTCAATCGTAAGGACGAGGCCGAGAGCGCAGTGCGTGGCCTCCTCGCGATCGATCAGGAGTACTCCTTGCCGCCGAGTGAGTCTCCGCGCTTCCGTGATTTTTTCACCTCGACCAAGACGAAGTGGGAGGCCGACGGAAAGCCTGGCCTCGTGCAGGAGCAAGAAGCCCCGCCCGCGCCGGTCACCCTCGCCCACAACTCTCCCTCCGAGGTCGAGAAGGGCGCCCAGATCCCGCTCAGCGTGAAGCTGATCGATCCCCAGTCGCGGACGCGCTCGGTGAAGCTCTTTTACCGCACGGGCTCCAAGGGGAAGTTCGAAGCGATCGAGGTCTCGCTCATCGACGGAAAAGGCAAGGCGACGATCCCGGGCAGCGCGGTCCAACCGCCACTCGTCGAGTACTACTTCCAAGCGTTCGACCAAGGCTCGCTTCCGATCGGCTCGCGCGGCGACGCCGAGGCACCGCTCCGTGTCGCGGTTCCTGACAAGGGCGCCGGCTGGGTGCTCCCGGTCGCGATCGGCGGCGGCGTCCTCGGTGCTGCGGCCATCGTCTTGGGCGGCCTCGCGCTAGGTGGTGCATTCAAAGGCTCGGGCGGCGGCAGTGGCCCGAACGGCGGTCCGCGTCAGAGCACGGTCAGCGTCAGCATCGGTCAGTGAGCCCGGGCTGACCGTGAGCGAATCGACCGACCAAACCCCTCGATTTCCGTTTTTGCTCGTCGACGTCGACGCCGAGAGAGCGGACGAGACGAGCAGCGAGCTGTTCGATCTCGGCGCCGACGGCATCGAAGAACGGGACGCGACCACGCTCGCGAAGGGCGCGCCCGGTCAGGTGACCCTCGTCGCTTCATTCGCGTCGCACGCGGCGGCGGAGGAGGCGCTCGTCGAGATCGACCCTGCGCTCAACCCGCGGATCGAAGAGATCGTCGGTGACGCCTGGCGTGACGCTTGGAAGGAGCACTTCCATCCGTTCCTCTTGTGCGAAGGGCTCGTCGTCGCGCCGCCGTGGGAGCCGTACGACGGCAAGCTCGGTGACGTTCGCGTCTTGAACCTCGAGCCCGGGCGCGCGTTCGGCACCGGCCTCCACGAGACCACGTCGCTCGTCGCCCAAGCGCTCGCAAAGCACGCGAGCGAGCTCGCCGGCGGAGAGATCCTCGACGTGGGTTGCGGCAGCGGCATCCTCTCGCTGGTCGCGCTCGAGCTCGGCGCGGCCAAGGCGCGCGCGATCGACAACGACGGAGACGTCATCGGCGTCGTCATCGAGAACGCCGACCGCAACGGCTACACCGACCAAATCACGGCCGACACGACCGACGTCGCGGCGATCGCCGCTACCTACCCTGTCGTCGTCGCGAACATCGAGGCCGAGGTCCTGATCGCGATGCACCACCCTCTCGTGAAGACCGTCGCGCCCGCCGGTCTCCTCGTTTTGTCCGGCATTTTGGCTGAAAAGCGTGACCGCGTGCTCGAAGCTTTCGCTGACCTCAACGTCGTCGAGGCATCGGCCAAGGGCGAATGGGTGGCGATCACCCTCCGGAAAGAATGAGCGCACGGCGAGCACCCGTCGAACGGCTCGTCGCCGGGCAACGCACGCTCGACGCCGACGCTGCGCGGTATCTCGCGCGGGTCCTCCGGCTCGAGAACGGTGACGTCTTCGTCGCGTTCGATCCGAAAGCGGCGCAAGAGGCGGACGCACGCATCGTGTCGATCGAGCGCGGCATCGTGACCGTGTCGTTCGGCGCGCTCCGACCCGCACGCGTCGTCGCTCCGCGCCATGCGACGGTTGTGCAAGGGCTCGCCAAAGGCGAGAAGTGCGACGCCATCGTCCGCGACGCGACCGAGCTCGGCGCCACCCGCATCGTCTTCGCCGAGACCGAGCGGAGCATCGTGAAGCTCGAAGGGAGCCGGGCGCGTGAACGACTACTCCGCTGGGAGAAGATCGCCGCCGAAGCGGCCCGTCAGTCGCTCCGCGGCGACGCTCCGACGGTAGCCCTCCTGTCGTGGAGCGACGCCGTCGATTCCGCCGGCACCGACGCTGCGCGTTTCGTGCTCGACCCTGCGGCCGAGACGTCGGTTGGCGCACCGCTCCTCGACGCCGCCACTGATCCGGAGCGAGCCGTCGTGATCGCGATCGGGCCCGAAGGGGGGCTCACCGAAACAGAGCTCGCTCTAGCCGAAAATAAGGGATTTCTGCGCGTCTCGCTTGGGCCGATCGTGCTGCGGACCGAGACGGTCACCGCCGCGCTCCTCGGCGCGCTGCGGGTGCTCTCTCACCTCTGACGCCACCTTCCGACATCAAGCGAGATCGCCCGATCGCTCCGATCGGCTGCTAGCCTGATGGGATGCGCGGTGATCGTCTTCCTCCCAACGGACGCGGGTCGCTTCCTCGGTGGCTCGCTCTCTTCGGTTGCCTCGGTCTGCTCTTCGGAGCGCTCGCCGCAGGCTGCGGGCTCGATGACTCGGCAGTCACTGTCGGCCAGGACTCGTTCGGCAAAGACGCAAGCTTCGTCGACAGCGGCACCGACACGTCGATCGGCGACTCGGGCACGCCGGATACCGGTCCGACGTGCACACCGAAGACCTGCGCCGCATTTCCGGGCGACTGCCACACCGCTATCGACGACGGCTGCGGCGGCAAGGTCGACTGCTCGGCCATCTGTCCGGGAGGCCAAGCGTGCGTCGGTGACGGCGGCGCAGGTGCCGCTGGCGCGTACTGCAACGGCCCGCCGGTATGCGCAGACGCGGGCGCGGTCGGCGGCAACTGCGGCACGCTGACGAACGCTGGAACGGGTCAAACCACGACCTGCGTTCCGTCGACGTGCACGAACACCGGCTACACGTGCAATAGCAACGTCTGCACCTGCGCCGCTGGCGGCACCGTGTGCGGCGCGGTCTGCTGCAGCGACGGGACGCCCAACTGCAACGCCACGAACACCGCGTGCTGCAAGAAAAAGACGTGCGCCGGCGACTACGTCGGCAAGTGCGCGAACAACGCTGACGACGGCTGCGCCGGCACGCTCGACTGCTCGAACAACTGCGACGCGACCGCAGACCTCTTCTGCGGAAAGAACCAGGTTTGCGCCGCGAAGCCGGCCTGCCCGAACAAGGGCAACGTCGGCGGTGCTTGCGGCACGATCACCGACACCGTTAGCGGCCTCTCGATCGATTGCGGCGTGTGCCGCTCGGGATACAGCTGTGGCGCCAACAACGTCTGTACATGCGACGGCTACAAATGTGGCCAAGACAATGGTTCAAGCAACAAATGCGGGTGTACCACGCACTCCGGATACGACTATTGCTATACGGCGACAAGCCACTGCGATTGCGACAACGGCGACGCATGCAGCGCTTGCGACCCTGGCTTCAAACAGTGCCACTCCATGCAATACCGCTGGTGCATCCCCTCCACGGCGAGCTGCAACTGATACCCTGAACGAGCGCCATGCTCGAACGCATCGCTCTCCATCAGACGCGTCTGCGGACCCCCGGTCTCGGGCTCGATCCCAAAGGGGTCGCGCTCGGGTCGAAGGGCTTGGTGCTTCTTCCGTCGATCGACCGCCTCGTCGCGCTCCTCGCGGTCCATACGAGCGAGCATTCGCTCGAGGATCTCATGGCCGGGCTCGAAATTCAGCTCGTCCGGTCGAAGCTCGGCACGCGCGAGCTCGTCTTCTCGTTCGCGGCAGAGTCGAGCGACCGGATGGACCGCCTCGCGGCGACGGCACGTCTCGTCGGCGGCTTCACGTTCACGGGGACGAGCCGCCACTTCGTCCAATACCGTGATGCGAGCGCGCCCTTCGGCTACGACGCCGGACAGCTGCAGCAGCTCGACGCGCCGATCATCCTCTACGCCGACAAGTTCACGCAGGCCTACGACATCGAGCGCAGCGTGGAGCTCCGCTCGCTGCTCCTGCGCCTCATGCCGCACGTCGACCCTTCGACGAACGACGATGCCGGGCCGCGCTATCTCGTCGCCGAAGCAGGGCTCGGTCCGGCCCTCATCCACTATCTCGTGCGCTCACGCGTCGAAGGTCAGGTCATGGTCGCCGAGTGGCCGCCGGCCTCCGCCTTCGACGACGGCCCGATCCATCGCACCGTCATCTACGTTCCCGAGCTCCCCAAGCGCATGCGCCCGCTGATGCAGTCGACTCCCGGCATCACGGCCTTCTTGCCGAACGCGGCCGGCGTCGCGGTCGAGGTCGGCTACCGCCACCCGATCCACTTGCGTGCGTGCCCAGTCTTCGACGCAGGCGGCCTCGTGCTGATCCGCGGTCGCGGCGACGAGCCTTGGGTCATCGACAAAATGCCGGCGCTCGGCGATCTGAAGGCGTTCGCTCGGGTGGAGCTCCGCACCGCGAAGGAGGAATCGGCGCGCGCGTTGGCGACGGGTGAGCCGCCACCGGTCCGCGTTCCGCTCCGGGTGGTCCCTTCGTCGAGCCCGTACAAGAACGTGACGGCCTCGTGGCTCGAGCCGCACGAGATCCCGCTCCTCCGGCGTCTCGCCTACGCGCTCCCGCGCGAGACGATCGCGCGCACGAAGATCGCGATCACGCCGAAGGGCGCATTCCTCCGTTCGACGAGCGGCATCGAAGCGATCCCGCTCGGCACCTTCTTCAACGAGGTCCACCCGCGTCTGTATTTGCCCGCGGGCTTCGACGCCACGCCGGCGGTCGCGCCCGAGGTCCTGCACCGCGCGCTCGGCGCGCCGCCCACCCATTCGATCTTCGTCACTCCGAACGCACATGCCTTCGCGATCGACGACGCTTCGTTCTCACCGCTCGAAGACGCGCTCCTCGAAGCGCCGCCGCTCGAAGCGGTGCAAGCGGAGGCGATCGAGCTCGTCCTCGGCAACGCCGCGCTGGACCTCAAGCTCGACGCGCCACTCGGCTTGTTCGCGATGAGCGGCGTCGAGCCGCCCGACGACACGAAGGCCCTGCTACCCCCGAACGAGTAGATCGATGGCGGAAAAACTCCAGGCTCGTGCCGAAGAGCTCTTCGTCCACTTCATGGCGCCACTCGTTTTGGGCGGTGAGCTCCGCCCCGCTCGGATCCTCGGCGCGCGCCGAGCGCTCACGATCGGCGTCGAGCGCTCCGTCGTCGACAGCGACCTCGCCGCCCATGTCGCGCTCGCTCGCATCCGAGTCGCCCGGAAGATCGCACCGATCGATCGGATGGCGCCGCCGACCGCCCACGAATGGGCGCTCGCTGCCGTCTTGCACGACATCGTCCAGTCGACGCACCCCGCGCTCGAAGGGGTCTTCACGCGCGGCCCAGGCAAACGGATCTTGGCGCTCGCCGAGCTGGCGCTCGACCGGATCACGCCGCCGCACGACGTCGCCGACGCGCTCGCACGTCACACCCTCTTTTCGCGCGCGCTCGACATCGGCCGGACCGACACGAAGGTCTCCTACTGGATCGGTTCGCAGTCTTTCAACGGCGTCGAGCCGCCGAGCCGTGTGACGGCGTGGCCGGGCGTACGCCGCGTCCACGTCGATCGCAGCGTGAAGAGGATCGCCACGCTCGCCGGCGGAGCGGACTTCATGGAGTACGAAGTCACGCTCGCCCGTTGGCTGTCGCTCTCGCCTCTGACCGATCTCGCCACCGCCGATCGCGATCGCCCTGCGTTTGCTTGGTCGCCGTCGACTCTGGCGCTCGTGAGCTCGAACGTCGGGCGCACGCTTGCCGCTCGCGCGCTCCGCTTCGCGGCGCATGCGTCCGCGCTCGCCGCGATCGAGCTGGCGACAAAAGCGCTCGCCCAACGCGATTCGAGCCTCGCGTCCGGCGCGTTGGCGCTGGTCGACGAGGCTCAATTTTACGAGCGCGCCACGACGACGCGCTCGAGCCGGCCCTGACTACTTCTTCTTGGTCGTGTCCGCCGTAGCGAACGACGCGGGCTCGGTCGACGGCTCTTCGTACTCGAGCTTCGAGTAGGTCATCACGCCGTTGATCGGGTCGGCCGAGAGACCGCTCGACGCGCGGGCGAAGTTGACGCCGTACTTGCCGGTGACCTTGACCTTCGCGCCCTTGGCGGGGAGCGGGAACGGGATCGGGACGGCCCAGGTCTCGTCGTTGACGAGCTCTTTCGGCGCATCTTTGAGGTTTTTGTACTTCTGCATCGCGTCGAAGACGTTCGCGAAGTTCGAGGCCCAGCCCATCACTTTGATCTTCGGGGTCTTGGCGTCGAGCGTCGCGTTCTTGTCGTCCGAGATCGTGAAGGTCGGGATCTCGGTGATGCAGTCGTCGGGATCCTTCTTGCCCGTCTTGTGGACGGCACACTTCGGGGCGCGCTCGATGTTCGAGTCGATGATGTAGCCCTCGATCGTGATCTCCTTCGCGGTCACGTCGGCCGCGTGGATGCGACTGCGGAGCTGATGGCCCGCGCCGTAGACCGTGTAGGAGTCACCCGAGCCTTTGATTGGCGTCGTCGGCAACGGCGGGACGGGCGGCAAGCTCGGTTTGCTGCCCGAAAAGGCAGGAAGCGGCTTGTAGGGCTCGTCCGTGTTGCCGCAGCCGACAGCAGAAACAGCGAGCACGGCGACCGTTAACGCGCGGGCGATCGAGCGGGATTTCATGGGGAAAAACGAGTATCACGGGCGCACTTCCCCGCACAAGCATGGAAGCGCGCCGTTCAGACCAGCCGGATTTTTGGAGCCCCAGCGTTTTTTTCGGGCTCTTCGGCCGGGCGCTCGAGCCCGAGAGCGGCGACATCCTCGAGCCGAGCGACGCCATCACGCCCGACAGAGGCGACCAATCGACGCACGATCGAGAGGAGCTCGGCGTCGCCACCTGGGAACGGATATTCGACAAGCTCGAGGAACGCGCGATCCTCGATGCCGACGGCGTCGCCGCGTGCCCGCACCCCTTCGCGCGCGAGCAGATCGGTGACGATGGCGCGCAGGTCCTCGGCGCGCTCGTCGATGCGCGGGAGACGAACGGGGCGAGTGAGCTCGGCGCCGAAGCGCGAGGCGAGGAGCGCGTCGAGCTCGCCGCTCTCGAGGAGGGGCCCGAGCTCGCGGGCCGTCGTCAGGCCGAGACGCACGTCGAGCGGCTCGGCCGATCCCGACGGCGAGCGACGCTCCGCCAAGGCTTCGCCGATCGCCTGCTGGACGTCACGCGGGAGCGCGGCGCCGTCTCCCAAAAGGAGGAGCCCGCCATGGGCGAGAACGAGCGGTGAGGTGGTCCGATCGCGCCAGCGGGCGACGTCGTGCTCGCGTGAGGAGGTGCATTCGACGACGACGAACGGCCCCTTCGCCCGCCGTGACGAGAGATGCGCACGCGCGACGAGCGGCACCGGATTCGTGCCAGGCGGGGCGAAGAGGACGAGCGGGACGTCGGTCGCAGCGCGGCGCTCGAGCTCGTCGAGCGCGAGACGGCTGCCGGCCGAGTAAACGCCGACCGCGGCCGGACGTGCGAGCCGAACAGTCGCGAGCGCGTGCCGGGCACCTTCGACCTCGAGCGCGTGCTCGAGCCGACGCTGTTTCTCCTCTGCCGCGTCGACGCGGCAAGCAGCTTCGACCTGACGCGCGAGCCCCCGCGCGAGCGCCGCGCGCGTCACACATACGCCCGAAAAATCGTCGGCGAGATCTTTGAAGGCCCGCACTTCTTCGAGCGAAAGAGGGTCTTTACGGGCGCCTCGCGGCAAGACGAGGATGGCGATCGTCTCGTCACCGTTCGCGACGACGGTGGCAGCGAGCGCTCCGCGATCGGTCATCCAGCGACCGAGCGCGCGGAGATCCGGACGCCGGACCTCGAGCTCGTCGAGAAGCTCGGCGCGGAGCGTGGACTCGGGCTCCGCGAGCGCGACATCGAGGAGCTGCACGGGCACCGCCTCGTCGCGCGTGCGCATGTAGCCGGCGGCGTCGCACCCGATCGCGCGCTGCGGATCGAGAAGGAGGAGCTCCGCCCCTGCTCTCGACTCCTTCACCGGTGCTCGGAGCGCGATGAGCGCGGCACGGAGCGCATCGTCGGGGCCGCCATGCTTCATCGCTGCACGTGCAGCGGCGACGGCATCGAGCCACGCGCCGTTGTCGGGGCGGAGCGAGCCGGCGAGCGTCTGCCCGAGCGCGCCGATCACGAGCGCGAGCACGACGCAGACGACGACGAGCCCGGTCGAACGATTGTCCGCTCCGATGAACGCGAGCACGACGACCGGCGCGCCCGCGAACGAGAGCGCGACGAGGAGGCGCGCGCGGACCGCGATCTTCGCCGGATCCGGCAGCGCGAGGATCCGCGCGGTCGCGAGCGAGAGCACGAGCGACACGGTCAGGAACGCAGGAAGGATCGCCAGCCGGTCGGCCAACGTCCAGATCACCGCGAGCGCCGTGCCGATGATGGCCATGACCATGCCGACGCGCGTCTTCTCCGGCACGCCGAGCTCGAGCCGGCGGGCGACGCCTGCATAGAAGGAGGCGAAGCCCAAGAGAAGGATAGAGGTGATCGCAATGCCAACGACCGCAGAGGGTGCGTGATCGCGCACGAGAACCGCGAGCACGAGCGCGCACGCGACCCCGAACGCGATGCGCCACGGCCGCCATGGCCGCATGCGCTTGGACGCGATGCACGCGGGCGCGTCGATTTCAGCGATGGCGTCGAGCGCGGCCGACGCAGACGCCCAGATGCCGATCGCGGCCGTGACCGCGAACCAACGGACGTCGAAGGCCGCAGCGAGCGACGCCATCGCGACCGCAGCACCCGCGTCGACGCGCGCGATCACCTTCGAACGCGCGCGGCCAGCCGAGACCGCGAGCAACGCCGCGAGCACGAACGGAAGAAACGCGATCGCCCGACCAGCGGCGTGAATGGATGCCCCCGCGACCACGACGACGAGCGCGACGAACGAAACCCCATACCGCCCGAACGCAGCCCCTTCGCCGAGCGGACGGATCACGCCCGGGCCGAGACGGCGGCCGAAAACGGCGAAGGATCGGCGGGGAGGTCGGTCTTTCACGCGCAGGCTCGAGCATGTTTGGCTTTTCGGAGCCCAGAACGCAACCGGCACGGAAAGAAGCGGGCATTGTGGGCGATGCCGCTTCCGTGCGAAAACGAAGAAGATGGCGAGAGCTCCGGCGACCGAAGGAACGCAGCGCCCGCACCGCTTTCGAAGCGCCGTCGCGCTCGGGTTCTCGCTCGCGAACACCGGCATTTTGCAAAAAGTTTCGCTGATCTTGGTGGTGCTCACCGTTTTCGGCGCCGCTGGGGTCGCCCTCGCGCTCTTGAGCGGCGACGCGCCGCCCATGGCCGACATTCCGCCCATAACCGCCGCAGCCATCGCCTGGGGCGGCGGCTTCACGTTCGCCATCGCGGCCGCCGCCCACGCGTTCGACCGCGACGCGCATTCCGGTGTCGTAGCGCTCGCCAAGGCGCGCGGCCTGTCGACGTCCACGTACGCGCTCGGACGCGTGATCGGTCTCGCGCTGGCGCTCACGCTGGTCGTTGCAGCCGGAACACTGCTCGTCGGTGCGCTTTGCGCCGCGGTCGCGCCCGCGCCAAAGGCCTCGGTTCTCGGGACGACGGCCGCGTCGCTGCCCTACGCGCTCGCGTTCGGCTTCGTGCTCGCGCCGCTCTGTGCGGCGACTGTCGGCACGCGCTCTCGCTCGCGTGGCTATCTCGTTCTGATCGCGCTCCTCCTCGTCCCGGAGATCGCGCAAAGCTCACTCGACGCCGTTCCGGCGCGTTGGCGCGTCCTCGTCGGCATTCCTTCGGCGATGGCCGCGCTCCGTGATTCGCTGATGCCGTCGCGCCTCGATCTTCCGCTCGCCGGCGCCGCTGCGGCGGTGATCGTGCTCGTCGCGCTCGCGGCGACTGCGTTCGCGCTCGAGGCGGCGACCCATGCCGCCAAGGCGGAGAACGCGCGATGATCAGGCTCACGAACGTCATCTCCCGCGTCGCTCCGCAACAGGTCGGCCCGGTGAGCCTCTTCCTCGGGCCCGGCGCGTACGCATTCCTCGGCCGAACGACCGACGGAGTCTCACTGCTCCTCGAGGCCATCGCCGGCCGCGCCCGTCCGACGTCCGGAAAAGTCGAGACCCTCAACGTCGCACCGACCAGCGCGAAGGCGCGCCAGGCGATCGGCTACGTCGCGCTCGACGCTCCACTCCCCGAGATCCTCTCCGTCGCGGCCACGCTCGCGCTCGCGTCCAAGCTCCGTGGCGAGCCCGTCCTAGACCCGTCCGAGCGCCTCGCGAAGGTCGGAATCGAGCCGCTCGTTCACCGTCGCATCTCCTCGCTGACGCTCGCCGAACGGCGCGCGGTCGCGTTCGCGGAGGCGGTCACGTCGACCAAGACACAGCTCCTCCTCGTCGACGAGCCGCTCATCCACATGGACGCGCGAGCGGCCGCCGGTTTGCCCCACCTTTTGCGCCAACGCGCGAGCCAAGGCGCGTGTGTCGTCATCGCGACGGCGTCGACGCAAGACGCGCTTCTCCTCGCGAGCGAGGCCATCGCCTTCGACCGCGGTAAGCTCATTTGGCGCGGAAAACCGGCCGACCGTGTCGCGCTCGCGCGTGGCCAAGCCGTCCGCGTCAGTGTCACCGCCTCCGACGTTCGAGTCCTCGGCGCCGCGCTCGCGCGTGACGCTCGCGCCGTCCGCGTGACGGTCGAAGATGAGCTCGTCGTCGCCGAAGGGGCCACGCTCGTCGACGTCTGCGCGGCGATCGCGACCGCCGCTCGCCACGCCCACGTCGAGATCACGAGCATCGTCCCCGACGCCGCGCCGCTCGACGATCTCTTCGCCGCAATCGGCGAAGAGAGCCGCAACGCGAGCGCGCAGCCCGCCGCGCGGCTCGGCCCGCGACCACCGATATCTTCGCCGGTCCTCGGTCCGACGAGAGCCCCATGATCGCGCTCGCCCAGCTGTCGTTCCTCCGTCTCTTCAAGTCGCCGCGCGCGTGGGCTTCTGCCGCGTTGTGGATATTGGTCGCCGTTGGTATCGCCGGGTACGTGAAACGCCACAGCGGTCACGGCGTCGACGAGGTCCTGCCGGGCGTCTTCGGCTCGTACGCGCTTCCCCTCATCGTGTTCTCGCTCGTCGGCGGCGTCGTTGCTGCGACAAGCCTGCGCGCTTCCGTCCGCCCTGCGGTCGCGCTTGGCGCAACCGGCTCGCGCTCGGCCGTCGCCGCGGTCCTCGTCGTCGCGCTCGTCAGCGCCGTCGTGTGCGGGGGCCTCGGCGCTGCCCTCGTTCCACTCTCCGGCGCGCCTCGTCCCTTCGGGGCCGACGTCCTCGCCAGCGCGTGGGTCTCCGCCCTCGGTGCCGCGGCCTACGCCTCGTTCTTCGCGTTCGGCGCATCGTTCGGCAAAAACGGCGGTGGCCGAACCCTCTTCCTCGCCTTCGACCTCGTTT
>CAJDWT010000252.1_pt1 | contig 13248 bp, 3 predicted proteins | sample 7391671 | NCBI WGS metagenome assembly CAJDWT01 (sample SAMEA7055729, study PRJEB34461) | soil metagenome | biome: terrestrial ecosystem; feature: Peninsula; material: soil | place: Antarctica | collected 2016
CGACCGTGCGTTCCGACGACATCTCGCTGTGGGAAGGCCTCCGTAGCGCCGCCGAAGCGCTCGGCGACAAAGAGACGCAGGCCCGCGCGGCGACCGAGCTCGGCTCTCGGTGCCATGACGACAAGCGCGGCGCCGCCTTTTGGGAAGAAGCCGCGCATCTGTACGTCACGCTCGGTCAAGAGCCGACCGCCGAAGCCGCGTTCGACAAGAGCTTCGGTCGCGACGCTTCGCGAGCCGTCGCATTCGACAAGCTGTTCCGCCGCGTCCGCGACAAGAAGGAGGGCGATCGCCTCCTCGGCATGATCGCCCGCCGCCTCGAGGTCGCCGACGACCACGCGGAGATCTCGAAACTGTTCTGGGAGCAAGCGCGCGTTCTCCGCGAGCACGGCGACACCGAGGGTGCGCTTCGCGCCCTCGAAAACGTCACGATGATCGAGCCTGAGCACGTCGGCGCACTCGCTCTCACCGGCGAAATTTTTATCCGCCGCGGCATGTTCGAAGAGGCGGCGACGAACCTCGCCAAGCTCGCGACCTTGCCGGACGCTCCGCCGAAGAACCGTGTCACCGCCGGCATCGCCGCGGTCGATCTCTACGAGAACAAGCTCGATCGCTTCGACAAGGCGCTCGAGGTCCTCTTGAGCCTCCACCGCGCCGAGCTCTCCACCCTCCCCGTCCGCGAGCGCCTCGCGCGTGCAGCGGCGCGCACCGGAAGTTGGATCGAAGCTACCGCCATCCTCGAGCAGCTCATGGAAGAGCGGCCCGAAGCACAAGGCCGCATCGAGGCCGCGCGGCTCGCGATGGCGATCCACCGCGACCGGCTGAGCAATCCGGCAAACGCCGCGCTCGCAGTGGTCCGGCTGCTCGACGAATCGCCCGGTGACGGCGAAGGCATCGACATCCTGCTCGAGCTGAAGAGCGTCGACGACCGCACGAAGAAGCGTCTCCTCGCGCGGTCGGAGGAGGCGCTCGTCGCCGCGATCCAGAAGCAGCCCGACGCTGCCGTCATCCGCCGCCTTTCGCGCGTCGCTCAAGTGACGGACAATCAGGATCTCGAGCACGCGGCCTTGTCGGTCGCGAACGCGCTCGGTCCGTTGGAAGTGGGCGCGGAGCAGCGGCTCGCGGCCTACGTCGCGCACAAGCCCCGCATGCCGCAAATCGCCTTCACGCCGCAGACGCTCGGCAAGCTGATGGCGCCGGGAGACGACGCACCGATGGCGACCCTCTTCCAGGCGCTCGGCCCGACGATCACCGAGGCCCTGGGGCCGGGGCTCGCCGCGCTCGGTGTCACGCGCAAAGACCGCGTCGACGCGAAGAGCGGGCTCCAGGTCCGCAACGAAGTCGCTGCCTGGGCCGGCGCCTTCGGAATCCCAGAGTTCGAGCTCTACGTCGGCGGTCGTGACCCGAACGGGGTACAAGGCGTGCCCGGCGAGCCTCCGGCGCTCGTCCTCGGGATGAACGTGAGCGCACCGCTCTCACCGCCGATGCGCGCGCGTGTCGCCCGCGAGCTCTGTGGGATCCTCCGCGGCACGAGCGTCTTGCGCTCGCGCGACGACACCACCATCGCCGCGATCGTCGTCGCCGCCTGCAAGGTCGTCGAGGTCCCGATGTCGTCGCCGCAGTACGCCGTGCAGGCCGAGATCGACAAGGTCGTCTCGAAGGCCATTCCGCGCCGCACGAAGAAGGCCATTCCCGACGTCTGCCGCGCCGTCGTCGGCTCCGGCCAAGACGCGCGCGCGTGGTCGAGGGCGGCGACTCTATCGCTCTCACGCGCGGCGATGGTCGCGTCTGGTGACGCGCTCTCGACCCTCTCCGACTTGCTGGGCCAGACGCCCGAAGCGCTCCGTGAATCGCTCCGCGATCTGCTGAAGTCCGACGAGCGTGCGGCGAGCATCGTTCGCTTCGCGCTTTCGCCGGTATACATCGAGCTGCGACGCGCGCTCGGCCTCGAGGGCCTGTCATGAGTGACGACAAGAAGGTGCCTGACGACGAGTTCGACTGGGACGCGGCCCTCTCCGAATGGGAGAAGGGCTCGTTCGAGCCGGAGGTCGCGAAGGACAAAGAGACGCAGCGTCCGGCTGTGCTCGAGTCGACGACGAGCGCGGCGCCATACAAGCCGCCGGCGCTGAAGATACCGAACCTCCAACCGGGCACCCCGGGCGAAGGCGACCACACGAAGGTCGGGACGATCCCGCGCGCGCTCCGTGGTGGCGCGAAGCCGCCGGCTGTCCCGGCGCGGCCGGGTGGTCACGGCGGTCTCGGACAGTTGTTCGGAAAGACCGAAGGCGCCGAAGCCAAGGCTCCTCCGCCCCCACTCCCGCTCCCCCGACCGAAGGTGGCTCCGCCGGCCGCTCCGCCTCCGCCCGCGCGTCGGGAGCAGAAAACGCTCTCGACCGAGACGGACGACGCGCTCCTCGACGCGATGCTCGACGGACCCGACCACCGCCCGCCGTCGGAGCATCCGTCCATCGTCACGAGCGCCGAGCTCCCGAAGCTATCGAGCCTCTTGCCGGAGGAGCCGCTCAAGCGTCCGCCGCCCCGCGCCGAAGAAGAGATCGCCGAAGGAGAGATGTTCGATCCGTTCGTCGATCCGGAATCGAAGAAGGCCGGGAAGCGCGACTCGACGCCGACCGCGCCCCCGCCGCCGATCAAGTCGAAGCCGCGCATGGAGGCGGCGAATCCGGTCGCAGCGCCGCGTCCGCCTGCCATCCCCCGGCCGGCGCCGAGCAAACCCGGCGCGCTCCCCCCGCGCATCGCTGCACCGCAAGCGCCGCGCTCGAAGCCGCTGCTCGACATTCCGAAGGCGACCTCATCGTCACCGAGCCTGCCGGACTCTGCGCCCGACCTCGAGGCCGAGCTCGCGAAGACAATCGCCGACCAGCCGACCGCCTTCCCCCTGCCGCTCCTCCAACCGGAGGACCGCGAGCATGATCCGGACGGCATCACCATGTCGATCGACCGGAACAAAGACGCGGAGCTGTCGACCGCGCTCGAAGAGCTCGACAAGCTCGAGGCGTTCACTGCCGCGCCGGACGAAGACTCCGGTCCGGTGCTCGATGCGAACGCCGACGAGCTCGTGGTCGTCGGCGACGAGCCCGACGAGCCCGCCGCTCAGAGTGGCGGCCAGCCGACGATCGGCGAGGACTTGCTGACCGAAGAGGAGGAAGCCGCGCTCGCCGCGATGGAAGCGGAAGAGACGGACGGCGAGGCACCGGCATCGAAGCCGCCGCCTTTGCCCGACTTCAACGACGAAGCGTCGGCGCCGCGCGCCGAGGACATCGAAGACCTCCCGCAAGAGGAGGAGGGGAGGAGACGCGCGCGATCTTCCGCCCGAATCTCTCGTCGTTGCCACCGGCGCCCGCGCTCGATGAGCTCGAGGCCGAGCGTCCGGCCCACGCGTGGCTCGAAGATCATCACGGCGCCGAAGCGATGGAACGGCGCGCGGTTTGGCTCGAAGAAGAAGCGCGCGCGGTCGAGGACGCAACGGGTCGGGCCCGCGCATTGCTCGTCGTGAGCGAGATGCGCGCGATGCTCGCTCAGCGCGAAGCGGCGCACGTCCTCGCGCGCGAGGCGGCCCAGATCGCCCCCGCGGTCGCCATGGCGCATCGACAGTCGCGCTCGCTTCTCGAGACGCGCGACGCGAAGACAGTCGCAGAATCGGTCGCAGCTGCGGCCGCCGCGGGACCAACGCCCGCAGCTGCGCTCCACGACGCGCTCTACGCCGCCGACGTCGCCCGCATCGCCGGAGACGAGACGACGGCTCGCGACCGCATCGGCGACGCGGCGAAGCTCGCGCCGGAAGACGTCCGCGTGGTGACGTTGCGCGCGACCCTCGCGCTCGCCGCCGACGACATCACGAACGCGGCGCTCACGATCGATCCGGCCGTTTGTGGGCCGCTCGCCGCCGCCGCCGCCGACGCCGTCGCCATGCGCGGTGGAACGGCAGACTCTTCGTCTGCGGTCGCGCCGATCCTCGCGCTTCGTCGGGCTCGTGGGGCCGTCGCGCGTGGACAGCTCGGCGCCGCCTCCGAGGCAGTGAGCGAGCTCATTGCCCTGACCGATCTCGAGGCACCGGCGACCTGGCTAGCGACGACGCTCGCGGCGAACGATGCCACCACGCGTCCTCGTGCGGCCAAGGCTCTCCGCGCTCTCGCGATGGCCGACGATTCGCGCGAAGGCTCCGACTCGAAGGGAGCTGCTCGAACCCTCGCGATCCGCGGCATCGAAGCAGCCGACACCGAGATCATCCACGCCGCGCTCGAGCACCCCGCGGCATTTTCGGCGGACGAGCGCCTCGTGCTGCGTCTCTTGACCGGTGACGAGCCCGGTGCGATCCGCACCGAGATCGCGAACGTCGCCGACGCCGACATTGACGCCGACGCGCTCCTCGCCGCCGCCGCCGCGATCGCCGCGGACGGTCTCGGTCATCAGGCTGGCAACGACGCTTCCAAGCGCGGAGTCGCGCTCGGGCATCTACTCGGCCACGCCGCCGATTTTCCCACGATAGAAGCCGCCGTCGACGCGCGGCTCGAAGACTCCCCCGCCGAGATGAAGATGCTGAAGCTCGACATCGCACGCCGCAGCGCGCGGTGGACCGACGTCAGCAGCGCGCTCTCGGAGTGGGGTCAGGAAGGTGCGCTCGAGCGCGGCCTCGCCGCGGCCCTCGTCGCCGAACGCGCGGGCGACAAAGCCCAGGCGAGCGCGAGCTATCGCGCGGCGTACCAGGCTTATGCGGCCAGCGACGTCGCCTTACGACCGCTCTCGACCCTCGACGCCGACGTCGATCTCGCGGCCGAGCTCGCGAAGATCGCCGAGGCGCTCGGACCGAGCCCGAAGGGCGCGCTCCTCCGCATCGAAGCGACGCTCCGCGCGGCGACGCTCGACGACGCAACGAAGAAAGAACGGCTGGACCAAGCGCACGAAGCGGCGCCCTCGCTGCCGATCGGCTCGTTCCTCGCCGAGCGTTACGCCCGTCGCCTCGGCAGCCTCGACGACGTCTTGCGCTACGTGCGCTCGCGTCGCGCCGCCTCCAACGATCCGATCGAAGGCGCGATCGACGCCATCCGCGAGGCTCTCCTCGTCGTCGACAACGATCCAGCGCTCGCAGCGACGCGGCTCGACGAAGCGCATCACGCACGCCCTGACGACTTCGCGCTCCGTGAGCTCTACGAGCGTCTCGCCGTCGGCACGATCACCGACCGCGGCTCGTGGCGCGAAGGTCGGGCAGCACGGTCTCCGGAAGACACGAAGGCGCTCCTCCTGCTCGAGGCGGCCTACGACTACGAGCGGACCGGGGATGACACGAGCGCGCTCCGCGCCGCGGCGGCGGCAAAGGCGGCGAAGCAGATCGGCGTCGAGGCGATCGTGCTCGAGCGCGCCGAGGTCCGCACCGGCCAGGTTGCTCGCTTGGCCGACGAGCTCCTCGACCGCGCCCGGAGCGCGTCCGATGCGACGACACGCCGTGAGGCCTACGAGCGTCTCAGCGCGCTCGATGCGACCGCGCGGAACGATCTCGCGAGCGCGCTGCTCTGGCACAAGACGATCCTCGAGGATTTTCCGGCTCACAAGCCCAGCCTCCGTTACGTAGAGCAGGCGCTCATCGGCGACGGCCGCGACGACGAGCTCGAGCCGACCGCGCAGGCCATCGCGAAGGCGCTGTCCGGCACCTCCGGTGGGGAGTCGTCGGCGCACGCCGGCCTGTCGGCGCGACTCAAGATGCGGGCAGGCGATTGGGAGGGCACGCGGGAGATGGCCGAGCTCGCGCGCTCGCAGCCGGATTCCGCGATCTGGGCCTTGCGCCTCGTGAACGCGCACGCGCGCGCGCTCGGTGATCATCAGACCGATTTCGACTCGACGCAGGCGATCCTCGAGCGGTCGCAGAAGCCGGTCGAGGTCGCGACCTTGCTCCTGCGCGCCGCCGATGCCGCCACGCACCTCGGTCGCAATGACGTCGCGAAAGAGATGCTCGAGCGCGCCACGTCGACCGATCCGGGCGACGTCACCGCGTGGGAGAAGCTCGCGCGCATGCGTCGGGCAATGCTCGACGCGCCTGGCGCCGCCGAAGCCTTCGAGGCCGTCGCCCGCACCAGCGTCGTAAAATCGCATCAGCTCGAGGCCTGGTACGAGGCCGCCATCGTCTGGCTCGATACCGTCAAAGACGCCGCACGCGGCGTGACGGCGCTCGAGCAGATCGTCAACGTCGAGGTCACCTATCGCGACGTCTTTGCCCGTCTGTCTTCGCTCTACGCCGCGCGAGGCGCCCGCACCGAGCTCGCCGCGCTCCTCGAGCGTCGCGTGAGCACCGTCAACGACCCGGTCGAGCGCATTGCGCTCGAGGTCGAGCGCGGTCGCGTGCTCGCCGAAGCCGGTGACGTCGCTGGCGCCCGCCAGGCCTTCGAAGCGGCGCTCGAGCGCGAGCCAGACAACACCGCTGCCCTCTCGGCGCAGGCCGACCTGTGCGCGCAGATGGCCGACTGGAACGCCGCCGAACAAGCGTGGGTGCGGCTCGCTCGGCTCTTCGCGACGCCGGAGGAACAGCGCGCCATCTACAACAAGCTCGGTGAGCTCTACTCCCAACATGCGCCGAACCTCACTCGCGCCGAGAGCGCCTTCAAAGAGGTCTTGAAACGCGCGCCAGACGACCAGCCGGCGATGGAGAACCTCATCGACATCTATCGCCGCCAAAACAACGGCGTCGAGGCCCTCGCCATGCAGCAGCAGCTCATCTCACGCGCGATCGACCCTGCCGACCGCCGCAAACGCCTCATCGAGCTCTCCGGCATCTACGAAACCACCGCGCACGACCCTCGTAAGGCGGAGCAAGCGCTCGAGACGGCACGCCGTGAGTACCCGATGGACGTCGCCGTCCTTCGCGCGCTCGCCGAGTTCTATACGCGTCATCGGCAGATGCCGGCGGTCCACATCCTCCTCGACCGCGCCGCCGCCGAAGCGCCGGCGCCGGACGCTTCATGCCGGCGCTCTTCGAGGTGCTGGCCGCTGTCTACGAAATTCGCGGCAAGAAGGACGCGGCCCGCTCGGTCCTCGCCACGCTCGCCGCGCTCAATGGTCAGCCCGCCCAGATTCAAGGCGCCGAAGCTCGCGCCGGCGATCCTCGTCTCGACGAGGTGCTCGCGCCCGAAGTCCTCACCCCTGCCCTCCGCGCGCTCCTCGCGCGCGCTGGCGACGCGCTCGACGCGGTCTTCCCGCTCGACCCGCGCGCTGTTCGCGCGCAGCCGCTGCCCCCGAACGCCGGCCCGATCTACAACATCGCGCACGCGATCGCGTCCGGGATGCAGATCCCCGGTCTACAGATCTACGTGTCACCGCAGATCGGTCCCGCCTGCATCCCGGTCGGCTCGGCACCGCCCGCCATCGTCATTGGCGAGCAACTCTTGAACGCGCCGAACGCGCTCGCGCGCACGTTCCTCATCGTCCGCGCGCTCAAGCTCGTGCAGGCGCATGCATCAGCGCTCCTCCGGGTGCCTCCGAACGATCTGCCGGTCCTCATCGCCGGCTGGCTCCAAGTGTTCAATCCGAGCTGGGTACCGCAAGGTTTGAACCCCGCCCAGCTCGCCGACGCCGTTCGACGCGTGCACGCCGTTCTGCCGCGCCGGCAAGATCCGGATGTCGGCCTGATCGCGCTTGAGGTCGCCGGCTCACTCGGCAACCAAGCCGGAGCGCTCGGTCCGGGCGCGCTCGCGTGGGCCGACCGCACCGGTCTCCTCGCGGTCGGCGACATGGGCGCGGCGCTCGACGGGATCGCCTGGGTCATGGGAATGCCGAACGGCGCTCCGCAGAGCCCGGCCGAGCGCGCAGCCTGGATCGGCCGCACGCCCGAAGCCAAAGAGCTCGTCAGCTACAGCGTCAGCGATTCGTACGCCGAAGCCCGCATGCGCGCCGGCCTCGGTCGCTGATCGGTTCGCCTCACTGCACCGTCACCCGGACGGGAGCGCTCTCGCCGCCGCTCTCGGCCTCGGCGACGAGCACGTGCGATCCGGGGGCGAGCTGCCAGCGCACGACGTGCGATGCGTCTGCGGCGGCGATCGCGCGACCGTCGACGAACAGCCTGACGTGACCGACGTCTCGAGGTGCGTCGATACGAACCGAGAGCGCTTGAAGAGCGGAAGGGCGGCTCGGGTCGAGCGCGTACGACGAGCCGTCGTTGGGCGAAGCGATGCGCAGCTTCGCACCAGCGACGAGAGCGGCACCACCGCTGCATTGCACCGAGGCTTCTTCGGGCGCGAGCGGTCGCCGCGCCTCCTTCGCCCAAGCGGCATATTCGGGCGGAAATACCTCGAACGCGCGTTCTTCAACGTTCGAGCCGGCGCAGCCCGGCGCGCGCAGTCCGTTGCGACGGTCGATGCGGACGAATTCGTGCATATTACACTCATCGAGGGGTGCATGGTTCTTCGGCATCCAATCGAAGATGCGATGCGTGCAAGCGGGGCCGGGTGCGAGCCCCGAGAGCGGACAGACCTCGACCCGCACGAGGGCGTCGTCGTGAGCGCCGACCGGAGCGGCGACCTTTCCTTTCATCGCTGCCTGCATGACCGCGCGAAAAATCGGTCCGGCGCCGGTGATTCCGCTCACGCCCTCCATCGCGCTGCCGTCGAAGTTGCCGACCCATACGCCGACGGTGACCTCGCTCGTGAAGCCGACCGTCCAGTTGTCGCGGAACCCCTTGGACGTTCCGGTCTTGGCCGCGACCGGAAACGGTAGCTCGAGCACGCTGCGCTCGCCGAACGACGCGAGACGCGCGTTCTTGTCCGACAGCACGTCGGCGAGCATCTCTGCGACCGGCGCCGGCATCACCCGACGGGAAGGCGCGAGCCCAACTTGGCCTCTCAAGAGCTGCACCGGCTTCCACGTTCCGCCGCGGGCGATCGTCGCATACGCGTTCGTGAGCTCAAGCAGCGTGACCTCGCCGTCACCGAGCGCGAGGGCGGGGCCGTAGTAATCGGGCGCCTCGTCGAGCGACGTGAACCCGGCGGCGCGGAGTCGAGCGAGCAGCGGCGCCATGCCGACCTGCGTCGCGGTCCAGACCGCAGGCACGTTGTACGAGCTCGCCAAGGCCTCGCGGAGACGGACGGGCCCGTGGAAGCGCTCGTCGTAGTCCTTCGGTGAATAGGGCCCCGTGATGAGCGGTAGCTCGATCTCGATGTCTGGAAGCGTCGTCGCCGGCGTGAAGCCGAGCTTCTCCATCGCGAGGCCGTAGACGAACGGCTTGAGCGTCGAGCCCGGCTGCCGCTTCGCTCGGACGCCGTCGTTTTGACCTTGATTCGCCGAGTCGAAGTAGTCCGGCGACCCGACGTACGCCAGGACCTCGCCCGATAGGTTGTCGAGCACGACGACGCTCGCGCTCGTCACGTGCTTCTTCACGAGCGGCTGGAGCGCGACCAGCACCGCCTGCTCGGCCTCGGCCTGCAGCGCGCTCGCGATCGTCGTCTGGACCGCGCCGGAGCGGATCGCCGCGAGCGTGGGGTCGGCTCGCCCGGCAGCGAGGGCTTCGACGAGATGCGGAGCGCCGAACGTCGGCGGGGTCTTGCGCACGAACAGCGGCTCCCGCGTGGCACGGTCGAAGTCTTCGTCGGAGATGGTGCCGGCGTCGTGGAGGCGACCTAAAATGCGGTCACGTCGACGGCGCGCGTGGTCGGCGTGCTTCTCGAGCCCGTAGACCTCGGGGCCGCGCGCGATGCCTGCGAGGGTGCACGCCTCGGCGAGCGAGAGCTCGACCGGCGGCTTGTCGAAGTAGTAGCGACTCGCCGCGTCGATCCCCCGCAAATTCGGGCCGAACGGCGCGCGATTGACGTACTGCTCGAGGATCTCGTCTTTGCTCGCGCGCTCTTCGATCTTCACCGCGAGCGCCATCTCCCCGATCTTGCCCAGGAGGTTTCGCTTGTGGGGGCGGACGAGGCGGGCGAGCTGCATCGTCAACGTCGACGCGCCCGACACGATCTTTCCGGCGCGCAGGCTCGTTGCGGCCGCGCGGACGACCGACAGCGGATCGACACCACCGTGGAGCTCGAAGCGCTTGTCCTCGGCCGCGATGATCGCCATCCGGACATTCGGGCCGGCCTCGCCGAGCGAGATCCAGCTCGCGCGCGTCATGTCGCCGGCGCGGACCTCACGGAGCAGCTTGCCATCGCGATCGTAGAAGCGCGTCGACTCGACGTAGCCGTCCTTCGCGAGCGCGAGCTCGCTCGGCATCCGCGTCAGCGCCGCGAGCCCGACGAGGACGAAAAGCGGCAGCGCGACGAGGAGAGCGAGCACCTCGAGGAGGCGCTGCACACGTAGAGGCAGCTTCATTTTACCTCGAACGTGGCGGCGGCGGTGCGGCCGAACGTCTCCGGCTCGTACATGCATTCGGCGCGCGTCGGCGGGACGACGTAGGTACCGAAGGTCGTCGCTCGCGCCAGATAGCGGTAGTGGAAGAGGCCCGCCGGCATGTGCTCGACGAACGTGAGCACCCGATCGTCACGAAATTCACGGTGATACCAAGACCTTTCGTAGGCGCGACCGGCCGCTCGCTCGTCGTCGTCGCTCACATCTTGGTCGTCCTGATCGCCCTGCCCGTCGTCGCCCGTGACGTCCTGCGACTTCGCGCTGGTCGCGAAGCTCGACTGCACCGCTTCGAGGCCGGCCGGGAGTGGATCGTCGATCACCACGTTCTCCCGCGGGTCCGGCGTCACGACGAAGAGATCGACCAAAACCAGATCTCCGCCGCCCGCGCTGACCGCGCTCGTGGCCGGGACGCTCCGCAGCGCCTGCGCGAGGTCGTCGGGTTTGACCGAACGAACGACCTTGCGGACGAAGAAGCCGCGATCGAGCGGCGCTGTCGGCATCGCCTTCTTCGCGTAGCGGAGGCGCGCCTCGTAGAAGAGCGAGCCGGTGCCGTCGACCTGGAAAGCCAACGTCGAGCCGCTTGCGCCCGCTTTGAAGAGCGTCTTGGCGTCGATAGTCGACTTCTTCGCCGCGTAGGATCGCTCGTGGAAGGGTGCGCCGAAGATCTTGGTGTCGCCCAAGAAGACGTTCGCGTCGAAGTCGGGCTTCGCCGACTCCTGCGCCTTCCGGTATTCGTCGAGCGCCACCAGCGCCCACGCCGTCTCTTGCGTCGTCGCCCACGAGCCGCCTTTGCGCATCGCGAGGAGCCCCTTGGCCAGCCGCCCCGCCAGCGGGCTCTTGGGGTCGTCGGCCAAGAGCGCACGCATCACGAGCGCGGTCGTACGTGCGGTCGAATCGAGCAGTCGCGCGTACTCGTCGCCGAGGTTCTCGCTCACAACCGCGCCGGCACCGGTCACGCGCAAGTGGTTGTCGATGTCCTGGAGGAGAACCGCGCGCTCCTTCACGTCCATTTTCGTCACCGCCATCGCGTGGGCCAGGAGCGCGCGTGCGAAGAGCGGAAGCTTGTCGCGCTCGGCGTACAGATCGTTGGTCTCGCCCGGATCGGGGGTGCCGACCTCGGCCAAGACGTCGAGCTCGAACGCGCGCTCGGCGAGCGCCCACGGCAGCTCCGCACCTTGCGTGACAGCCTTGTGCAAGTATGCCGTCGCGTCGTCGAGGGTCGCGCGCGGAACCGCGTATTTATGCTCGCTTGCTTCGTGCAGACCCCAGAGCGCGTAGGCGCTCAAGAACGGGATCGAGCGCGGAGAGTCGACCCAATAGCCGAACCCGCCGTCCTCTCTCTGGTTCTTCACCACCTTGCCGATCGCGTCGTTCACGACCGCGTCGAGATTCTTCGGAAGCGTGATCGCGCCGTCCTTACCGAGCGAGGCAGCGGCGACGAACGGGACCATCCGGCTCGTGAGCTGCTCGGTGCAGCCGTACGGATAGTCGAGCAGCTGCTCGACGCCATCTTGCAGACCGACCAGCGCCGTCGACGCGAGCGTCACCTCGAGCCCTCCGACGTCGTCGCGCATCGACTTCAGGTCGCCGAGCCTCTCGCCTGCCGCGTCCTTGGTCTCGCCATAGAGCGCGACGGCCTCGAGGCTGAGCGGTACCTCGACGGTGCGTGTAATCTGCACCGAATCGGCCTCACCGCCGGCTTTAGCGGTGAATGTGAAGCTCGCGTGACCGGCTTTTGCGGCGACGAACGGGAAGCGGACCTCGACGCTGCCGTTCGCCGGGAGCGCGATCATCTTCGTCGGGTTGCCGCGGAGCTCGACGCCTTCGGCCTTGGCCGTCACCTCGACGGTGGTCGCGGCGAGCCCCTTCGACGTCACGACGATGCCCGCGTCGATCGAATCGCCAGCGCGAAGAAAACGCGGCATTTCAGGCCGCGCCATGAGCTTGCGGCTCGTCGTCACGCGCGAGTCGGCGTACCCGAAGCGGTCGTCTTCTGCGGCTGCGACCGCCATCAAGCGATAGGTCGTCAGGCTGTCGGGGAGCTTGAAGCGCACGTGCGCCTTGCCGTTCTCGGCGACGAGGCTCGGCTCGAAATACGCGGTCGTGCGGAAGTCTTGGCGCGTCGCCATGCCCCCGCCGCCGCCACCTTCGGCCCCCTTGTCGGCGCCTGCGTTGCCGAGCGAGGTGAGAAACACCTTGGCGAGATCGTCGCGCGTCTCGAGCGCGAACACGTTCAAGCTGCGCAGCCCGGTGAGCGCGGGGATCGGATCGGGCGTCTGGTAGCCGGTGAGCATGAGCACACCTTCGTCCACGGCGTAGAACGTGACGTTGCTGCGCACGCCCTTCCCTGCGCCGTCGTTCACGACGATGTCGGCGTCGACGGTGTCACCGGGGCGGTAGTCGGTCTTCTGCGGCGTCACCGTCACGTGGAGGCGGCGTGATTCGGGGTCGATCACGATCTCGGCGTAGCCGAGGCGATAGGTCGGCTGCCCGACATCGGCGCCCTTGGCGGGCTGGGGCTTGCTGCGGCCGCGGACGATCTCGATCGACACGAACGTATTGGGCGCCATGTCGGCGGTGACCGGGAAGCTCAAGGTCGGCATCGCGCCCATGAGCGTGTGGCGCTCGACTCTGTAGATGCCCGCGCGCTCGAGCGTGACGATCGCCGTCGATTCTTTGAACGGATTTTTTACGAGGATCGTGGCGGTGTCACCGATCTCATACGCCTTCTTGTCGGCCACGAGCTCAAGCTTGGCCGCGTCTTGCATCGACCAGCCGACATCGCCTGCATCGCCTACCACGTAGAGACTGGTGCTCGACGCGAGCGCGTTGCCGCGCGCGTCTCGGCCGTGCGCATGGAGGACGTAGTAGCCTGGCTCGGCCGGCGTCAGATTGCACGACGCCATCGCC
>CAJDWT010000202.1_pt2 | contig 13029 bp, 9 predicted proteins | sample 7391671 | NCBI WGS metagenome assembly CAJDWT01 (sample SAMEA7055729, study PRJEB34461) | soil metagenome | biome: terrestrial ecosystem; feature: Peninsula; material: soil | place: Antarctica | collected 2016
GCACGGCGGCAGCGGTCGCGACCACGAGCCGTTCAAGATCGAAGGTGAGGTCACCTGGGTCAACGCGGTGAAGCCGAACGGCGACAACCCGAACCCCGGCATGGGCGTTCGCTTCGTCGACCTCGCGCTCGAAGATCGCGAACGACTCGTCGAGCTTGTCCGCACCGTCGCCTACCTCCGCGAACAAAACTGAGCTCGGGTGGGAGCTCGAGGAGAGCGGCCGGTCTTGAGCCGCGTGCGCTAGTGCACCAACGAGGCGTTCTATTGATTCTACCCTCGACGACGGTGCACTAGTTCGAAGGGAGCGGGAAGCGGCGGACGTAGATGCCGGGGATCTTGCCGCTCTGGTCTTCCCAGCCGATCGCGACGAAGGGGCCGGAGCCGCCGACGACTGCCGCCGGGTTCTGGCGCGCGTGACCGTCGGTCAGGCTGGCTTGGAATTCGTCGGCCTGACCGTCGACGTTGTTGAAGAGAAAGCCGCTCGAGCCGCCGGCGAATCGCGCGCGGATGTGACCGCTTGCGCCGTCGGCCCACGCGGTGACGAACGAGCCGCCGCCGGGGGCGCAGGCCGCGATCGTGGGCGCGTTCTGATCACCGTCGGTGACGACGTTGTTCAACGCGCTCGACTGATCGCCGGCGACGGCGGTGCCGCTCGCCGAATAGCGCTGCAAGAAGATATCTTGGCTCGTGCGATCGTTCCATACGATCGCAAAGCGACCGTCGGGGAGGCCGGCGACCCACGGGTGCGCTTGCTGGCCCGAATGAGTGCCGTCGTTCACCTTGACCGGTGCCGAGAGCGGCGTGCCGTCGGCGCCGATCGTCCGGTATTTCACGTCGCTGCCCGCTTGCCAGACCGCGACCCACCCGCTGCCGTTCGACGCGATGACCCCCGCCGAGCTGCCGGGGGTGTCCGAGAGCGTCTGCGTGGCTCCCAACACGCCGCTCGACGGGTTGTACGTACGCGCTTTGATCGCGCCCGCGGCCGCGTCTTCCCATTCGACAAGCACGGTGCCGGCCGAGCTCACCGCTATCGATGGGAAATCTTGCTTGCCTGGTTCGTTGCCATTCACTTGGAGGGCGCTCGGCTGCATCGCGTTGAAGAGGGTGTCCTCACCGCGGAGCGCCACGTCGAGCGTTCCGTTCGAGTCGTCTTGGAACGCGATGTACGTGTTGCCGCCGACCGACACCGCCGACGGCGCGGCCTGGTTGTTCGCGCCGGCGCTGGGCGGAAAGCCTTCGTTCGGGTCGTGCGGCATGTAAAACGAGTTGTCCTGCATGTCAGCGCCCTGCTTCGCGTACGGCTCGAGGTCGTCGCCGAGCACGCGCATCGTCACCTTGGTGAACGAGGCCGCGGCCGAGTCGCTGAAGAGGGCGACGAAGCGTCCGCCGTCGCCGCTCGTGGCTGGCCAGACGAACGTGGGGTTCTTCTTCTGGTTGACGAGGCCCGGCGCGGTATTGCCGATGCCGCCGCGTCCGCCCGAGAGATAGATTTCTTTCGTATGACACGAGTCGTCGCAAACCTGGTCGCCGTCGTCGCCGGCCGGGTCGCACTGCTCGGTCGCCTGGATCACGCCGTCACCGCAGTTGGACGGTGAGATGAAGCGCTTCATCGTGATCTGCACGGGGAGCGCGTCCTGATTGACCGTGACCTTGCCGCAGCCGTTCGCGACCTGGGCCCCGTTACCGTCGAAGCCGGCGGCGGCGAACACCAAGACGTGATCGGATTCGGTGATCTTGACGTCGCCGCAGAACTTCGCGCCGTTCGCGCAGCCCGAGGTCGCGAGATCCTTCGTGAGGATCGGCTGCGAGAGGTCGCCGCTCGTCACGCCGGTGCCTGCGTCGCAGTCCGCGCCGCTCGACGTGTCGACGACGGTGAGCGTGAGCTTCTGCACGTTGTCGAGCAATGCGCTCGGCATCAAGATTGTCGGACCGACGCGGACGCCGACCGAGTCGTTCGACGAGCAGGCCGCCATCGCCAAGAGGCCGCCCGCAACTACGCTGCGCCGTAACATGGCGCGTAGCTATATCACTTCACGCTTTTGCGGCGCCACGGCAGCCACGATGTTTTTTCGGTTTTTTCCGTGCCTTCGCGCGAGACGGCGACCGTGACCCCGACGAGGGTGAGGGCGTCGATGGCGGCGGTGACGGCGGCGGGCCGGCCGCTGACCCGTGCTTCGCGCGCGCCACTCGCGAGCACCGCCTGCGCGACCTTGCCCGACCAGCTCGAGAGCGCCTCCGCGTCGTCGTCGGGAAAACCTGCCGCGATCGCGACAGTGGATTCGTCCAAAACGACGAGACAATGGGGCGGCTCCCAGCTCGCGAGCCGTTCGTCCCGGGCGAGGTCCGCCCGAGCGGCCGCGAACCCTTCAGCGAGCGCGACGCCGACCTCGAGCGGATCGACCTTCGCCTTGCCGTCGATCGCCTCGACAAGCCCGGCGGTGGTCGTTCCGAGCAGGGTGGGGGAGCCGCCGCTCGCCCCGATCATCGTGCCGAGCCGCCCGCAGGCATGGAAAAAATCACGCGTCGCTCCCCGCATCGCTTCGTCGCAGACGAGCGCACGCAAGGTGCGAGTGTCGGTGATGATCGCGCGGTCGCCCGGCAAAAACGCGTGCTTTTCGTCGTGCACGCACCATGCGTCGACGAGCGGCTCGATCGCGTCAGAAGCCATCGCGCCGGCGTCGTGAAGGCGATCGGTCATAGAGGAGGGCCGTCAGTATGCGCTGCTGTTGGTCTGCTGCGCGGGCGTGGGCGTCGCCGCGCGCGAAGGCTTCGCCTGCGCCGCTGGGTTTGCCATCTTCGCCAGCTCGTTCTGCGCGCGCTGCGCGTAGGCCGGAACGGTGAGGAGGCGCGAGAAGCGCTGGCGAGCTGCGTCGAACGCGCCCATCGATTTGTAGCATTCGCCCGACTCGTAGGTGGCGTCGTAGCCGGGGGTGGTTCCGAACGCGCGACCGGAGAGCTGGTCGAAGCGGTTCACCGCCGCTACGCATCCGCTCTGCTCGCGCACGCTGCGCGCCGCCCAGAGCGCAGCGCTATTGTCGCCCGCGCCTGCCAGCGCGTCGAAATCGCGTGTCGCTTCGTCGTAATTTTTCGCGCGGTACGCCGTCATCGCGTCGGTGAACGCGCCGCTGCTCGCCGAAGCGCCTGCGGCCGCCGGCGGAGGTGCGGCAGTAGCCATCGGCATCGACCTACCGCCGCCGCCGATTTCTCCGAAGCCGGTCCCCGCTTGATCGGCCGCCCCGCCCTGCATGCGATTCGAATCTTTGAGGAGGCCGTCGCTGTCGCCGCGCGCGAGCGCCGATTCGCTCACCGCCCCCTTCTCGGCGACGATCGGGGAAGGTGCTTGCGGCGTGGCTGCTTTACGCTCGGACTCGAGCATGCCGTGTGCGTTCGCCGCGGCTTGCATGTCCATCGCCTCCGTGGGGGTGGTGGTCGGAGCTGCCGAAGCCGCCGCGGGCGTGCCGTTCTCGGTGACCGAAACCTGCAACGCTGACGGCGAGGTCGACGTCGTGCGCGTGCGTAGGAGGACGAGGCTCACGCCGATCATCAAGAGGAAGGTCGCCGCCATCGTGTTCTGCGGGCGCATCGCCCAGCTTCCGGCGCGTGAGACCGCCCTCGAGAGCCGCGTGCGGAACGGAACGACCTTCTGCGCCTCGAGCGGGCTCGACGATCGGGAGCACCGCCAAGCGCCGCGTCGCTTTCAGCCCGCCGATCAGGCTCGCGCAACGCACGCATCCCGCCACGTGGCGTTTCGATGCCGCGCTCGTGAGCTCGTCGAGCTCTCCATAGAGCTCGTCGATGATCAGGTTCTCGAACGTCTCGCAATCCATAGCTGCTGCCAGTTCTTCCTTGGGTTCTCTCGTCGGCGCTGAAATCGTCTCATTCGAATGTTCGACTGAAATCAGCCGTTACAAGGCCTTTTCAGCTCATTTCAAGGCGCGTGCGTACTCCTCGTATTCGCTGAGCGCCGCTTGCAAACGCTCGAGCGCGTAGCGCATGCGGCTCTTCACCGTGTTCTCCGGAACGCCGGTGATGTCGGCGATCTCCTTGAACGGAAGGTTCGAGATCTCGCGCATCAAGAAGACCTCGCGCTGGTCGTCCGGAAGCTCGTCGACAGCTTGCGCGATCCGCAGCTTCAATTCGTCGCCGGTCGCTTCGCGTTCCACGTTCGCCTTCTTGTCCGCTGTCTGCTCGCCGAGCGTCGGGCCGTCGGAGTCGGCCCCTTTCGCGTCGTCGAGCGACGCGTGCCGACGGAGCGCACGCTTGCGCATCTGGTCGATGCAGAGGTTGCGCGTGATCGTGTAGACCCAGGTCGTGAAGCGGGCCTCGTGCTTGAACTCGGCCGCGTTCTGGACGACGCGCACGAAGGCCTCCTGGACGACGTCTTCGGCCGCCGACTGCAACCGGAGCTGCCGAAAGGCGAAGTTGTAGAGCGGGCGCTGATGGCGCTTCACGAGCAATCCGAAGGCGCTCCGGTCCCCTCGCTGGTAGCGGATCATGAGCATTTCGTCGGAGACGTCCGTCCGCTTCTCGGTCACTGGGCGCATCCGCCGCGGTCCTGCTGAGGTCCCGGAACGCAGCCAAAAACGCCAGCTGAGGCGTGCTGACCGTCAAAAACCCGCAAAAAGTATGGCCTAACCCGACCCAGCTCATTTTCTTTGCCTCGCCTTGAACATTTCAGACGGGCTCGGAGCACAAAGGATCTGACGTCCGGCCACTCGTTCGGCACAAAGGTGCCGGGGGGGAGGGGCCGGTCAGGAGTGGCGGCGGGGGACAAGAGAAGGAGGGTGGTGACCATTTAAGACCCTAGCCAGGTGGGTCCGGGCGAGATTACCCTGCTTCGCGCATTGCTTGAAACTCTCCTTAGCGGTTTACGGAGCGGAAGGAACACATCGATGAAGCGTCACGGAGCTATGGGTCTTGCCTTCTTGTTGTCGGTAGCGGTGTCGGTCGGGGCGCTCGCCCAGCAAGCCGCGCCCACCAGCAAGGCGGCGACACCGAAAGCCGCGTCGAGCGCGAAGGCCTCGGGGGCGGCCGCGTCCAGTGCTGCACCGTCGGCTTCGGCGGCGACCTCTGCGTCCGCGGCGACATCGGCTTCGCCCGCTGCGTCATCGAGCGCTACGCCCGCAGTGGCAGGTTCGTCCGCGCCCGCGACGACGGCGGCTCCCGCTGCATCGGGGCAGATGGACGGGGCGACCTACGCAGTGCGTCTACGTGACCTCGAAGGGCGCGTCGACGAGCTCAAAGATCAGATTCGTCGCAGCCACACGCGGCTCGCGCTCTTGAGCGACACGATCATGGGCGGCGGTGCCGCAGGCTCGCGCTCCGAGGTCACGTTCGAAAACCAGATGAGCTCGGCGTTCAAGCTCACGAAGGCCGTCATCGTCCTCGACGGCGCGGTCCAGTACAACCGCCAAGACGACTCCGGCGCGCTCGCGGACCAGAAAGAAATCCCCGTCTTCAACGGCTCGGTGCCGCCGGGTGATCACACCATTTCGATCCTCCTGAACTTCCAGGGCAACGGCTACGGCGTCTTCACCTACCTTCGCGGCTACAAGTTCGAGGTCAAGTCGAGCCACTCGTTCACTGCGACCGAAGGCAAGACGATCCAGGTCGTCGCCACCGCGCTCGAAAAGGGCGGCGTCACGACGGCGCTCCAGGATCGTCCCGCCATTCAGTGGAATGAGAAGGTGAATACGATCGGCGGCGCCGGCTCGACGCCGGCGGCTCCGGCAGCGAAGGCGTCAGGCGCGACGACGCCCACGGGCGCGTCGGGCAACGTTTCCATTGGAGGGGGCAGCAAGTGAGAAGGGGCAAGCGCGTGTCCAAGCTGGACGCGCGACAGACATGCGCGCTGAGGCGCGCCGGGAACATCGCGCTCTTCGGAGCTGCTCTCGCCGTGCTCGCACCGCGCGCCGCGCTCGCCGATCAGGCGGACGACAAGGCGGCGGCCGCGCTCCACGACGTGCAGACCGCGGATCGCGAAATTCCAAGCGTGCAAGCGGCGGTGAATTCGGCGCAGACGCAGCTCCTCACGGTCGAGCAGCGCCTCGCGAATGGCGATCTTCTCTATCAGTCGAAGGACTATCTCCACGCGAGCCTCGTCTACTCCGAGATCATCGAAGGCTTCCCGAACACGCCGTCCTACCCGGACGCGATGTGGATGCGCGGTGAGACCTACTACGCGTCGGGCGAATACCTGTCGGCGCGTCGTGACTACCGCGAGCTCGTCAACCACGCGTCCGAGCCCCGCTACGTACCGTATTTATCGAAGGCCCTCGGGCGTCTCGTCGACGTCTCGATCCGCTTGGGCGACTACGCGTCGCTCGACGAAGTGTTCCAGAAGCTCGGCCAGATCCCGCCGTCGCAGGTCGACGCTCCTCTCGCCTACGCGAAGGGCAAGGCCTACTACTTCCGAAAAGACTACGCGAACGCCGAAGCGGCCTTCCGCGACTGCGAGCAGCTCTCGCAGACCCAGGTCAACGGGACGCGTGGCAACGACCTCTATCGTCCCCAGGCGCGCTACTTCTTGGGCCTCGTTGCCATGAAGAAGGCGCAGCCGATGCCCGTGGCGGCTTCGGCGACCAAGCTCGATCCGAACGCGCCGCCGCCGGCCGCGCAGGTCGGTGACGTCACCATCGACACGTCGCTCGGCCCGCGCAACGACTACAAGCCGGCGATCGAAGCGTTTCGCCAGGTGACGGTCCTCCCCGGCGACACCGACGAGCACAAGCACGTCATCGACCTCGCCTGGATGGCGATCGGTCGCCTCTATTACGAGATGGAGCAGTACCAACAGGCGAGCGAGGCCTACGCGAAGGTAAATCGCGACTCGCCCGAGTTCGACACGATGCTCTACGAGCTCGCGTGGGTGTACGTCCGCTTGGGCGACGTTCAACGAGCCGAACGCGCGCTCGAGGTCCTGTCGATCGCAGACCCGAGCTCCGAGTACGCCGGCGACGGCACGCTTCTTCGCGCCGACCTCCTCCTCCGCGCTGGCGCGTTCGACAAGGCGCTGCAGCTCTACATCCAGACGCGTGACCAGTTCGATCCCATGCGCGTGAAGGTCGACAACTTCCTCGCGTCGACCAAAGATCCGGCCGCCTACTACGACAAGCTCTCGCAGCAGGACATGGACACGCTCGACACGAGCGACTCGCTCCCGCCGATCGCCATCCAGTGGGCGCGCGAAGCAGAGGACGGCCCGCTCGCGTTCGCGGTCATCGCTGACGTCAACCAGTGCAAGAAGCTGATCGCCCGCTCCGAAAAGCTCATCACGAAGCTCGTGAGCGTGACCGCTTCGGCCAACCGGGTCCGCGCATTCCCCGAGCTCCTCGCCGGCGAGCAACGCGCGCTCGGCCTCATCAACCAGGTCGCTCATGCGCGCTTTCAGATCGCGCAGGGGTTCGACTCCGAAGAGTCGAGCTCGGTCAGCGGCGAGATGGAGCAAGTGCGCTCCCAGCGTCGCGCGCTCATGGCGACCATCGCCGGGACGCCGATCACCTCGGCCGATTTTGCCGAGCGTGACTACCAGGGCACCAAGCAGTGGAACGTCGTCTCGCAGGAGCTCTCGCGCCGCCAGCTCGAGATTGACCAGCTCCACGCGGTCGTCAATGGCCTCCGCCGCATGCTCAAAGAAGACGCGCAGCGCGGCGTCGCCCGCGACCCGGCCAGCGTCCAGCGCTTCAACGACGAGATCGACGCCAACGATCATGATCTGAAGCTCGCGCAAGACGAGTCGACCTCGCTCCGCGAGCAGATCGAAATCGGCCGCGCGCAGGTCGGCCTCGGCGACTCGCGCTATCAGAATGACGCGCTGGCTCGCGCACAGTTCCGCGATCTCCTCGATCGCGAAGCGCAGCTCGCGTCCGAAGGGCAGGCGGGTGGTAGCGCGCAGAACTACGCACGCTCGGTCCAAGGCACGCTCGCGCAAGCACGATCGACCGAAGATCGCCTCATCGCGATCTTCACGCAGCTCGACGCGCAGGTAAACCAAAAGGTGGGAGATTTGCGCGGGAAGATCGACGCCGAAGCGTCCAAGATCACAAGTTACAAAGGCACGCTCGCGCAGTACGACGGCGAAGCGCGTGACCTCGTTGGTCACGTCGCGCAGCGCAACTTCACGCTCGTCCGCGACCGCCTCCAGGGCATCGTCCTCCGCGCCGACGTCGGCATCACCGAGCAGGCGTGGGAGGTGCGCGAAGAGGAGCTCGACCGCGTGCGGAATCTCCAATCAGAGCGCGCGCGCGAGGAGCAGATCCTCGACGAAGAGCTCCGTGAGGTCTTGGACGACGCCGGCGGCGACACTTCGGGAGCAGCGAAGTGAGAGCTCGCTCGCGTCGTTTCTCCGCCACGTTCCTGGGTGCCGCCGTCGTCTTCGGCGTCGCCACGAGCTCTCTCGCCCAGACCTCGTCCACCGGCGCCAAGCCCGCCGCTTCGGCGAGCGCGTCGGCGTCGTCCGCAAAGCCGACTTCGTCTGGCTCCGCCGCTACCGCTGCGGCATCGGCCAGCGCGGCATCGCCGCCCTCACGGCGCTGCAGCAAGAGACCGACGCATACGCCCAGGGCGCGAAGGACTACCGCGACACGATCACTACGATCGTGAAGCTCCACTACGAAGAGAAGAAGCAGGAAATTCTCTCGGGGCTCGACAGCGAAATCGCGATCGAGAAGACGGAGCTCCAAAAGGCACGCGAGATCGCGATCCAGCGGCTCGAAGAGTTCATCCAGAAGTACTCGGGCCCGACCGCGCAACCGGAGGCGACGCCGGACGCCATGTATCGCTTGGCCGCGCTCTACGAAGAGCGCGCGCGCGGCGAAGACGCGACCGACGACGTCACGGCGGGCTTGAAGCCGGCGATCGCGCTCTACAAGCGCGTCATCAACGAGTTCCCGAAGTACAAGCAGCTCGCGGCGATCTATTACTTCTTGGGACACGCCTACAACGACTCGGGTCGGACCGAAGAGTCGCAGCAGGTGTGGCGCTCGCTCGTCTGCCACAACAAGTACGCGTACCCGACGCCGCCGGACCCGAAGAACCCCGACGCCGACACGATCGTGCCGCTGCCGCAGGATCACGACGAGGCGTACTGGACGCAGTGGCGCTCGACCCACCAAGATCCGAAGTCGGCCAAGCGCGGCGGCCCAGACTCGAAGTACGTTGAGGTCTATCCGCAAGACTGCGTCGGCATCGAGCAGCCAAGTCTTCGCCCCGGCGAAGAGCCGAAATACGTCGCTGAAATTTGGTGGCAGATCGGAAACTGGGAGTTCGACAACCAGGACTTGCGCGGCGGCTTCGTCGCCGACGAGCCCGGCGCGGTCTACGACTACAACCGCGCGGCCTCGGCCTACACGCATTCGCTCCAGTTCAAGAAGCCGCCGCTCTATGGCGTCGCGCTCTACAAGTACTCCTGGACCCTCTTCAAGCAGCAGCGCTACCAAGCGGCGACGCAGGAGTTCGTTCACCTTCTCGTCTACACCGACGAGCAGCAAAAGCTGACGGGTGACCCCGGCGCCGACTTCCGGAGCGAGGCGTACACCTACGTCGCGAGCTCGCTCACGAACGTCGACTTCGTCGGTCCCGGACCCGAAGAGCCGTACATTCCGCGTCCGGACATCATCGACACCGAGCCGAACCCGGTCGTCGCCGATCGACCGCGTGAAGGATCCGACGCTCATCCCGCAAGACAAGCCCTGGACGATCGAGATCTACAAGTCGCTCGCCGGCGAGTTCCGGTCGCTCAATCAGTTCAAGAACGCGATCGAGGTCTACGATCTGATCCTCAAGAAGTGGCCGATGGACCCGACCGCGCCTGACGTCCAGAACGCGATCGCCGAGACCTACGACCAGATGAACGTCACGACCCGGCCGAACACGCCGGAGCACGACGCCATCGCAGGCAAGGCGCTCGAGGCACGCACCGCGCTCGCGAACTACATCGGCAACACGCCGTGGGTCGACGCGAACAAGGACAACCCGACCGCGATCCAGAACGCCGAGCGCCTCGTCAAAGGCGGTCTCCGTCAGGCTGCGGCCGCGCACACGAACAACGGTCGCGCCTATCTGCAGCAGGCGAGCGAGGACGCGGCCAATCAGCTCGATTTGCTCCAGCGCTCGTTCGCCGAATACAACCTCGCTGCCCTCGGTTGGCGCGGCTACTTGAGCCAGGATGAGAACGCGCCGGACGCATACGACAGCCGCTACTGGCTCGCCGACGCGCGGCACAAGGCGCTCCGCATCGCCGTCATCCTCCACAAGCTCAAGCCCGTCGACTTCGCGGAGCCGACGCAGAAGACCATCGACGAGGCGAAGGCCGCGGCGGTCGACGTGCGCGACTCGAACGAGGACGACAAGTACTTGGACAACGCCGCGTTCTTCGTCGTCGAAGAGAGCGACGTCAAACGCGACCTCGAGTACCAGCGCTTCCAAGACTCGAAGGGGACGCAGGGCATCGAGCAGCGGACCGAGGTCAAGTTCGACAACAACACGTCGGACAAGAAGGTGGTCAAAGACGCGCTTCCGGACGCGGTCCTCCAGAGCGTTCAGGCGCGTGACGACTACGTGGCAAGCGCGGCATGGACTACGAGTTTTACGACGCGGACATGTTCTTCGTGTACGGCCAGTTCGACCTGGCGCGCGCTCGGTTCGAGCCGATGTACAAGGAGCACTGCGGCAAGGACGAGTACGGCTACAAGGCGTGGGAAAAGCTCATCTCGATGAGCAACATGGAGCGCGACGCCGTGCGCTCGCGGCAGCTCGCCGAGGCCGAAAAATCGCATTCGTGCGCCGTGAACGAAGCGCAGAAATCGGCGGGCGGGTTGATCGTCAATCCGACCCTGCAAGAGGCTGCCTACGTCGACGCACGCAAGAAGTTCGAAGAGGCGAGGGCTGCTGCGCCCGGACCGCAGAAGGATGCGCTCTGGCGGCAGGCCGCTGGCATGTACGAGGCGGCGCTGAACGCGGCGCCCGGTCGTGACGAGGCGCCGGAAGCGGCGATGAACGCGGCCTACGCCTACAAACAGGTCGGCGAGTACAACAAGGCGATCGACATGTACAACAAGTTCATCGCGGCCTACGGCAGCGAGGACAAGTTGACGAAGCTGCAGAAGGGCGACGCGCAGGCGAAGACGGCGCCGGATCCGAAGCGCTATCAAGAGCGCCTCGGCTTCTTGCAGACGGCGTACGACGAGCTCGGCGCGACCTACTACGGGTTTTTCAACTACCCGATGGCGGCGCAGACCTACGAGAAGGTCGCCGACAACGAGCGCTTCCCCGAGGCCAAGCGAAAAGAGACCGCGAAGAACGCGATGATTCTCTATTCGAACATGGGCCAAAAGGACAAAGCCACGCACGCGGAGCAGACGTTCCTGAAGCTCCATCCGTCCGCCGACGAAAAGGCGAACGCGGAGTTCTTGATCGCAAACTTCGACTACGTCTCGTGGAACCCGACGGGCGCCGACACGGGCACGAACAGGAACACGCGCCTCGCCGCGCAGTCGTCGCTCGCGTCGTACTACGCGTCGCACAAGACCAACGCAGCGGCGGCGAAGTACTCGCTGACGGCCGCCTACCAGGTCGGTCACATGAACAAGGTCGCGGGCGACAAGAACTACCAGCCGTGGTTCAAGAGCACGATCGGCGCGTACGAGTTCTTCAAGCTCCACCCGACCGCGGACCCGAAGGGTGGCAATGAGTCGACGATGGCGCCGTACGTCGACTACGTCGCCGAGGCCGAATACACCGGCGTCGACGACGACATCAAAGCGACCTACGAGACCCCGGCGAAGCACAAGTACTCGGGCCGCATCCCGGACGTGATCGGCGACGGCACCAAGACCGGCAAGTACCAGGCGAATGCGAAGGACGCCGACAAGCTCGACGAGCGCCTCGCCCACGTCGAAGCGTACAACTCGCTCCAGTGGACGCCGGCCGCCCGCGCGCGTCGCGGCTCGCTCTTCGACACGCTCCGCACCGGTCTCTACAACGTGACGGCGCCCCCGCTCCAGCTCTTCACCGCGCAGCAGGAAGCGCTCTTGAAGAGGCTCGACGCGAGCGGCCGTGACGACCTCCAGAACCAGGCCGACGATCTCCGCGACAAGGCGAAAGAGGCCTGGCGCACGAAGAAGGACAAGGAGCTCGACGGCGCCGACCAGCTGATGGTGAAGCACTACGCCATCGCGGTCGCGTACGCGCAGAAGTACAACGTGCGCAACGACGCGGTCGTCCACGCGATCGGACGCCTCGCGTACTTCACTGACATCATCGGCGACGCCAAGCTGCGCGGTTACGTGACGGCGACCGACGACCCGATCAACAAGGGCTCGAAGCTCCCGTACAGGGACGGACAGTACGTCCAGTCACGTCCGGGTCTCTCGGCCGTTCCCAAGCCCTCGGCACAGGCCGAGCCCCTCCCGGTGGCGCCGTGAGCGAGACCATGAAGACCAAGCGCAATTCGACCCCCGCCGGAGCGCGGGTCTGCGGTTTCCGACACCGAATCGCCCAGTTGGGCATCTGCACGCTCATGGCTGCGCCGTTCGCGGTCTTGGGCGTCGGCTCGACGCTCGGCGGTTGCGGCGGCGAGGACCAGGCGAGCAAGCCCGTCCAATACCCGAAGACCGACGGCGGCCTCGTCACGCAAGGCAGCGCGCAGGTCGGCGTCTCGACGCCCGGCGAGACGAGCGGCCTTACCGGCGCAGCGAAGGACGCGTACGAGCGCGGCTGGCGCGCGTGGCTGAACGGCGATCTGAACGGCGCCAAAGCCGCCTTCCAAGAGGCGGGCGCTGCTGCTCCTTCGTCGCCCGCGCCTCCGTACTCGCTCGGCACCGTGCTCGAGCGTCTCGGCGACACGTCTGGCGCGCAGGCGCAGTTCAAGGCGGCGGTCAGCAACAAGAGCGACTACGAGCCGGCGATTTGCGCGTACGCGCTCTCGCTCGCCTCGAACGGGAAGGGGTCGGACGCCGACGCCTTCTTGTCCGACAAGCACGCCAAGCTCCCCAATTCGTACGTCGTCACCACGTGCTATGCCGAGGTCAA
>CAJDWT010000164.1_pt1 | contig 12969 bp, 10 predicted proteins | sample 7391671 | NCBI WGS metagenome assembly CAJDWT01 (sample SAMEA7055729, study PRJEB34461) | soil metagenome | biome: terrestrial ecosystem; feature: Peninsula; material: soil | place: Antarctica | collected 2016
GTCATCCGGAGAGTCATGGACTGACCGTGAGGTCTCGAAAGCGCTTGTCCTCAGACGGCGTCTTCGCCGGTTCGCTCAGGCTCTTCGTTCGACCAAGCGATGGACGAGGACGGACCGATCGGCATGCGCGACCACCCTCGATGCGGTGCTACCGAGGACGCGGTCGAGCGCATCGTGCGTGTACGTTCCGACGAAAATCAGATCGACGTCGAGCTCACGCGCCGTCACGCAGATCGCACGCCAAGGCGAGCCGCTCACCACGCACGTACCGCCGCTCATCTCCGGAGGAAGTCGATGCACCAGCTTCTCGAGCTCGGCCTTCGCGCGCTGCTCGACGAGACGAGTGATCTCCTCCGGGCTCGCTGCGAGCACGTTGGCCGGAACGTGGTCGGGCCCCTGGACCGCGCGCAGCAAGACCAGCTGCGCATGCAGTGACCGCGCGAGCGTGATCGCTGCGTCGAGCACCTCGTGCATCCGACTCGAGCCATCGATTCCGACCAAGATGCGCTTCATGTCTCGCTCCTCGACTCGCCGAAACAGCAAGATGCTCGCCACATGAGGTTCCTTAAAGCGCCAGGCAAGATGAGGCCGGCCGAGCGTGCAGTCTTTGCGTGCCTGCGCAGCGATTGCATCGGCGCCGCGGGCCGCTGTGCGTCAGTCGGTGAAGGGGAGCTCGCCTTCGTTTGCGGTGAGCGTGTGAAGTCGCTGCTCGATCGTCTCCAAGCTCGAGCGGACGAGGCCGGCCTTGCGCTCTTCGCTCAAGTGTTGCTCGGCCCACAAATAAAGGAGCTCGTCCTCGCGCCGCGCGTGGGTACGGAGCTCGTCGAGAAACAGCCGGACGACGTCGAGGCGAGCCAGATGCAAGTCGACGGCTTCGTCGAGCTCCGTCAGGCGCTTACGGAAACGCAAATGGTCCCTTCGGAGCTCCGCCGCCGCTTCGGGCTGTGTGGTCGCGAGCCCGGGCAACAAATGTTTGTCCTCGATCTCCATGTGACCGAGAAGGCGCTGCTCGAGCTCGCCCCACATGGTCTCGACGTCCTCGCGCGCGTCCGCCTCCATCGCGGAGACAAGGCGATCGAAGAGATGCTCGAGGCGACGGTGATCGGCCAAGAAGTGATCGCGGAGGGTGGTGGACGACGGACGAGCGGCTTGCATGCGCCCTCGTAGAGCACGAGACATGCCGCACGGAGATCTCGCCGTCACGTAGCGCATTTCCGGCACGCACGTTGCTCCCGCAACGAGGATGGGACTCGTCTCGTTCTGTCGCGCCATCGCCGTCGACTACGACGGCACGTTGACGCAAGGCTCCACGCCGGACGAGCGTGCGGTCGCGGCGCTCTCTCGCGCTCGCGCGCGCGCGAGCAGCATCAAGCTCATCCTCGTGACCGGACGCACGATGGCTGAGCTCGTTCGTGTTTTCCCGAGCGCGCCGAGCCTGTTCGACGCCATCGTGGCTGAAAACGGCCTGGTCCTTCATCTCGCGAACGCCGACACTCGCCTGCTCGCGCCGCCCCTTCCGGCGACGCTCGAAGAAGCGCTCCGCCGCCGCAACGTCTTCGTGAGCCGTGGCGACGTGCTCTTCGCGACCGAAGCGCAACACGATGCGGCGGTCCTTGAGGCCATCGGCGAGCTCGGGCTCGACTGCCAAATCGTGCGCAACCGCAGCGCGCTGATGATCCTTCCAGCCGGCAAGTCGAAAGGCACGGGCCTCGGCGAAGCCTTGGGTGAGCTCGGCGTCTCACTCCACAACGTGATCGGCGTGGGTGACGCCGAGAACGACCATGCGCTCCTCGAAGCGTGCGAGATCGGGGTCGCGGTCTCCAACGCGATACCTTCGCTCAAAGCGCACGCCGACATCGTGCTCGAAGCGCGGGCGGGGGAGGGGGTCGCTAAGCTCGTCGATTCGATCGTCGAGGGCACCTTCCGCAAGATCGTCCCGAACCGATGGCGCGTCACGATCGGAACGAAGGCGGACGGCACCCAGGTCGACTTGCCTGCGTCGGGCATCAACGTCCTCATTGCCGGTGGAAGCGGCGCGGGGAAATCATTTCTCGCGGGCCTCTTGGCCGAGCGGCTGCTTCAGCTCGGATATTCGCTGTGCGTGCTCGATCCCGAGGGCGACCACACGCAGCTCGGCGAGCTCCGCGGAACGGTGACGCTCGGCGGGCTGGACGGGGTTCCTCCACCGTCTCAGCTGGGGCGACTGCTGCAACGCCGCTTCGGCGGCGCGATCGTGAACCTGTCTCTGCTTCGCTCCGACGAACGTGTCGAGTACACGCATGCGGCGATCGCCGAGCTCGAAGCCCGACGCGAGGCGACGGGGCTTCCGCATTGGGTCTTTCTCGACGAGGCGCACGCCGCTCTCGGGGAGACGTCGGACGCCACGGTCGCGTCGGGCCTGACGCGCGGCAAGGGATATTGCCTCGTCACTTATCACCCAATCGAGCTGCTCCCCGAGGCGCTCGCGGCGCTCGACGTCGTATTTTTGCTCCCTCAGAGCGTCGAGATTGCGCGGGGGCTTCTCTCGCAAACGTGTCTGGCCGACGCCGGGATCTCGATGGCGCTTCTCGAGCCCACGCTCCGCGAGCTCGGTCGCGGCGAAGCAGTGATGATCGACTTGCGGACGAAGCGGACGGAGCTCCTACAGCTCGGACGTCGCAGGAGCCCGCACGTCCGACACAAGCACAAATACGTGCACGCGTTTCTCCCGCCACGTCACCACTTCTACTTTCGAGACGAACGCGGCCCGACCGGCCGCTACGCCGCCAATCTCGAGGACTTTCATCGCGAGCTCCAGCTCGCGAGCGACGCCGTCCTCGCGCACCATGCGAGGGCTCACGATTTTTCGCGCTGGATTGGCCATGTGCTCCAGGATCCGGTCCTCGCGCTCGACGTCCGGACGGAGGAGACCGCGGCCGTGATCGCCGAGCTCCGAGCCAAGCTGGTCGCGGTTCTCGATGCACGCTACGGCGACGATCCACCCTCGAGCGCGGCATCTTCGCCCGGCGACAGTGACCCTCCGAGCGCTCTTCGTGGGTGACGACGCGCCGTTTGCGCGCGGACGAAGACGCTGCGCGGCCGTCTCCGCGATCTCGCGTCTACCCGTGGTGACAAGCCTGGTCCGTGCGGTGCAATGCAACTGCCCCGATGCCGACAGCCGCGAAGCTCGTGACGATTGTAACAGTCTTCGGAGGACAGACGGTCGTCGAGGGCGCTCTTGCGTCACTCGGCGTCAATGGCTGCACTCGTTCGAAGGGCAGAGGGACCGGCGCTCACGGCGCCCGACCCGCGAGCGTGTTCGAGGCCGACAACGTGATCTTCACGATCGTGACCACCGACGCGACGGCCACCAAGATTTTGGAGTGGGCGGAACGCGAGCTCATCCCGCATCATCCGTCGATCGCTTACTGCGCCGACGTGGTCGCGGTGCTGCAGCGCCGAGCGCTTTGATCGAGCTTTCGCCTCGTCAAGGCTGCGCCGCACTACGCGGAAGGCGCGCTCTTGGATGTCTCGCGACATCGGCATCGCTCATCTTTGGGCACGTCGCCGAGCACTTGCTCGATGTGTCTACCGCAACCGGCGTAAGTCGGCTTTCCGCACGATGAGCACGTCGTTCGTTGGCACATGAATGATCAGCCTTTCGCTGATGAGAGCCTCGCGCCACGAGAAAGGGTTCACGGCGAACCTTTTTTCTTTTTATCGGCTCTCACCGGCATGCGACGAGCTTTTGCGGCCCTTGCCGTGACCCTGGCGACCCTCCTTCCGGCCTGCACGAAGCATGGGCACGCGCCCCTCACGGAGACGGCTCCGGTCGCGGTCGAGGTGACGACAGCCCACGAGGAGACGCTGCCGATTCTCTATCGAACGAGCGGCACCGTCCGCGGCCGAAATACGGCGATCTTGACGAGCAAAACCAGCGGCTACGTGCGCGCGGTCCACGTCAGGCCTGGCGACCAGGTGACGCTCGGACAGCCCCTCGTCGATCTGGAGGCGAACGACGTCCGCGCAGGCGTGACCCAAGCGCGCGCCGGCCTCGATCAAGCGGTCGAGTCGAAGGCAGAGGCCGAGAACGCGCTCGTCGCCGCGCGAGCCAACGCCGCGCTCGCCAAGTCGTCCTACGAGCGCGTCAAAAAGCTGTTCGATGAACGAGCGATCCCCGAGCAGCAATACGACGACGCGGAGGCACGTGCGCGCGCCGCCGAAGCCGACAGGCAGGTCGCCGAATCGCGGGTCCGGCGAGTGGGCTCGCGGATCGACGAGGCGAAGGCGGTGCTCGGCGAGTCGCAGGTCATGTTGGGATACGCCGGAATTTCGGCGCCCTTCGCCGGGCGCGTGCTCGAACGGCGCGTCGATCCCGGCGTCCTCGCGACCCCCGGCACGCCCCTCTTGGTCCTCGCCGACGAGGGGACGTTGCGGGTGGAGACCGCGGTCGAAGAGTCGCGTGCGAACGACGTGAAGATCGGAGACACCGCTACGATCGAAGTCGCCGCGCTGCCGGCCTCGGTCGTTGGCACGGTCAGCGAAATCGTTCCGAACGTAGACGTCGCGTCGCGCGCCTTCACGGTCAAGATCGATCTGCCCGCCGACGCAGGGCCGGTCCACGCGGGCACCTTCGCGCGCGTCGGCTTCGACACCGGCACCCGAAGTCGGCTCGTCGTTCCCAAAACCGCCATCAGCACTTACGGCGCGCTCGATCGCGTCTTCGTCGTCGAGAACGGACACGCCCGAATCCGCATGATCACCCGCGGCAACAGCAGCGGCCCTTGGACCGAGATCCTCTCCGGCCTCGCCTCGGGCGAAGCTGTCGTGGCGAGCCCGCCTCCGAGCCTACGGGACGGCGAGCCGGTCGAGGCACGTCGATGAAGCCGCAGGCGAAGCTGGGCATCGCGGGGAAGCTCGCGCGCACCTTCATCCATTCGAAGCTCACGCCGCTCTTGCTCGTCGCTTCGGTCGTGCTGGGCGCGTTCTCGATTTGGAAGCTTCCGCGCGAGGAAGAGCCGCAGATCATCGTCCCGATGAGTGACGTCTTCGTGCGGATGCCGGGGGCCTCGCCGCAGGAGGTCGAAGAGCGAGTGACCAAGCCGCTCGAGCGACTGCTCTCGCAAATCCAGGGGGTGGAATACGTGTATTCCACATCTAGCCCAGGGCTGGCCCTCGTGATGGTGCGCTTCCGCGTCGGCGAGGACGAAGAACGAAGCACGGTTCGCCTCCAAGAGAAGCTCGCCGCCCACATGGATATCGTTCCGCCGGGCGCGTCGGCACCGCTCGTGAAGCCGCGATCGATCGACGACGTTCCGGTCCTCGCCCTCACGCTGTGGAGCAAGCGCTACTCCGGCTACGAGCTCCGTCGTCTCGCGAGCGAGCTCGCCGAGCAGGTCGAACAGGTACCCGGTGTGGGTGAGGTCACCTTGACGGGCGGCGAGCGGCGCCAAGTGCGCGTCTTGCTCGACCCCGAGCGGATGACCGCCCGTCGACTCTCGCCCTTGGCGATCGCGACCGCGCTCCAGGCCGCGAACGTAAGGACGCCGTCTGGCAGCGTCGATTCGGACAATCACGAGCTCCTCCTCGAGACCGGGAGCGTGCTCACGAACGCGACCGACGTCGGCGGGGTCGTCGTCGGCGCGACCGATGAGCGACCGGTATTTTTACGCGACGTCGCCGACATCGTCGACGGCCCCGAAGAGCCCTCCACCTACGTCCGCTTCGGCAGCGGCGCCGCAGCGGAGAAGGGCGCGGACGCGGCCGGGAACGAGTCGATGCCGGCCGTCACGCTCTCGGTCGCGAAGCACAAGGGCGAGAACGCGATCTCGGTCGTCGACGACGTGACCCGGAAGGTCGACTCGCTCCGCGGCACCTTGATCCCCGCCGACGTCGAGGTCACCGCCACGCGCAACTACGGGGCGACGGCGGCGGAGAAGAGCAACGAGCTGCTCTTCCACATGGCGATCGCGGTCGTGAGCGTGGGCATCCTCATCTGGCTCGCGCTCGGACGGCGCGAGAGCGCGATCGTGATGCTCGCCATCCCGGCGACGCTCGCGCTCACGCTCACGGTCTTCTATCTCCACGGCTACACGCTCAACCGCATCACGCTCTTCGCGCTGATCTTTTCGATCGGCATCCTCGTCGATGACGCGATTGTCATCGTCGAGAACATCGCGCGGCACGCACGGCTCCCCGAAAATCGCGGTGAGCCCCTCGACGAGATCGCGATTCGCGCGGTGGACGAGGTCGGCAACCCGACGATCCTCGCAACGATGACCGTCATCGCCGCGATCCTTCCGATGGCGTTCGTCGGTGGCCTGATGGGCCCTTACATGCGGCCGATCCCGATCGGTGCTTCCGCCGCGATGATCTTTTCATTGCTCGTGGCGTTCGTCGTCACCCCATGGGCGACGATTCGGTTGCTGGGCCACGCGCACGAAGAGCACGCCGAGGTCGAGAGCAGGCTCACCCGATTTTACCGCCACGCCATGGGCGCCATGCTCCGTGGCACGAAGCTGAGGAACGCCTTTCTCGTGGGGGTCGTGGTCCTCCTCCTCGGCGCGATGTCGCTCGTCGCGGTCGCGTGGGTGCGCGTGAAGATGCTTCCGTTCGACAACAAGAGCGAATTCCAGATCGTCGTCGACATGCCGGAGGGGACGCCGCTCGAACAGACCGACCGCGTCACGCAGCTGCTCGCCGACGTCGTCCGCACCGAGCCCGAGGTCACGAGCTATCAGACGTACGTCGGGACCTCCGGCCCCTACAACTTCAACGGCCTCGTCCGTCACTACTTTCTTCGCCGTGGCCCGAACGTCGCCGACATTCAGGTGAACCTCGTCGAGAAGTCGGAGCGGAAGGCCCAGAGTCACGAGATCGCCAAGCGCGTTCGGACGGCGATCGCCCCGATCGCGGCGAGCTTTGGGGCCCGGGTCAAGGTCGCCGAAGTCCCGCCTGGTCCGCCCGTGCTCCAGACGTTGGTCGCCGAAGTCTACGGGCCCGACCCCGAACGAACGACCGCGATCGCGAAGGAGGTCCGCGACGTCATGGAGCAAACGCCCGGCGTCGTTGACGTCGATTGGTACGTCGAGGACGATCAGCCGGAGCTCCGCTACGAGGTTGACGGCGAGAAGGCGGCGCTCGCAGGGGTCACCGAGACGGACATCGCCCGCGCGATCAGCTTGGCCAGCGCTGGCGAGAGCGAAGGTCTCCTCCACGATCTACGCGAGAAGACCGATATTCCGATCGTGCTCAGGCTCGAGCGAGCAGCGCGCTCCGATCTCGAGCGCCTGCAGAGCGTTCGCGTCGCCGGCCGCAACGGTAACTTGGTGAGCGTCGGCGAGCTCGTCCGGCCAGTGCCGATGATCGCGGAAAAGAGCATCTACCATAAGAATCTCATGCCGGTCGTCTACGTCACCGCCGACGTCGCCGGCGCGATCGAGAGCCCGGTCTACGCCATCCTCGCCCTCGGCCCGAAGATCGATCGCATCGCGCTCCCCGAAGGCTACAAGCTCGAACAACTCACCGCCTCGCAGCCGTTCCGGAGTGATCGCTACGCGATGAAGTGGGACGGCGAATGGTTCGTCACCTACGAGGTCTTCCGTGATCTCGGCGTGGCCTTCGCGGGCGTCCTCGTGCTCATCTACGTGCTCAATGTGGCGTGGTTCCAATCGTTCAAGACGCCGCTCGTGATCATGTCGGCGATCCCGTTTTCGTTGATCGGCATCTTGCCCGCCCATGGCGCGCTCGGCGCCTTCTTCACCGCGACGTCGATGATCGGCTTCATCGCGGGCGCGGGGATCGTCGTCCGCAACTCGATCATCCTCGTCGACTTCATCGAGCAACGGCTCCGCGAGGGCTCGCCTCTCGAGCAGGCTGTCATCGATGCGGGCGCCATTCGCTTCCGCCCCATGCTCCTCACGGCAGCGGCGGTCGTGGCGGGCGCCTTCGTCATCCTCTTCGATCCGATCTTCCAGGGGCTGGCGATCTCTCTCATGGCCGGCGAGGTCGCTTCCCTTCTGCTCTCGCGCACGACGGTCCCTCTCGTCTATTTCATGATGCGTCGCCGTGAGGAGAAACGCGCGCGTTCTCGAGCGATCGCCTCGTCGCTCCCTCCGGAGCCGGCGCTGGTCCCCGCCGAATGAGCATCGTCTTTCGTTCCGTCTCACACCTCGAGAGGAATCCATGAGCCGTCTCAGCTTCGTCCCGTTCATCGCGATCGTAATCTCGTCCGGCGTCGGCTGTGGGTCGTCCCCACCAGCACCTCCACCCGCGTCTCTGCCTCCTGTCGTCGTGGCGAGCGCGCCCAGTGGACGAATCGACGGGGCCACCGCGCACCGCCTCGTCGCCGATGGGGCGACGCTCGTCGACGTTCGGTCACCCGAAGAGTTCGAAGCCAAGCACATCGAAGGCGCCATCAACGTGCCGCTCGACGACATCGGTTCGCACGATTTCGGTCGAAAGGACGCGACGCTCGTCCTCTATTGCGCGCACGGGCCACGGAGCAAGCGCGGCGCGGAGATCCTTCGAGAAGGCGGGCACACGCAGGTCTACGTCCTCGGGCCGATGTCGTCGTGGGACGACGGAGCGAAGCCCTGAGCTAGCGTTCTGCGCGGCGAAGCTGCAAATCATTCGCTTCGTCGTCGAGCGACACGGTCGCGGTAGGCGCGGATTGCAGCGACGAGCTTCTCGTCGACCTCGTCCATCCGCCGTGTTCTAGCTGATCATGGCAGCTGCTGCTTCGCGAACGCTGCGATTCGCGAGGCGAGCGCCGCGGGAGCGTCGAGATGCGGGCAATGTCCGAAGCCGCGAGGTCGTTCGATCACCGCATGCGGCGGGAGGTGCCGGCGAAAGTACGCGAGGTGCGAATCGGGCAAGAGGCGCTCGGACTCTCCCCATAGGAGTAAAATGGGCATCTTCAGCGCGCGGAGCTGGTCGGGGCTCGCGAAGTGCTCGTTCGCGCCGCCTCGTAGCAAGTCCTTGACCGCGCGCCGTTGCATGAGGTGAGGAAGCTCATGGGCGACGAGGTGAGTGAGCCACGGCGGGCGGTGGTAGAGGCGGTCGATGAACACGCGCGCGTCGGCGCGGGTCTCGAGCGCGAAGGTCGACCGTAGACCTTCCCACTCCTCGGCGCTGGACGGCGCCCCGGCCGGCGAGACCAGCACGAGCGCGCGTACGCGCTCTGGATGCGCGATCGCGTAATGCAGCGCGACCGCGCCGCCGAGTGAGTTGCCCATCAAAATGGCCGGCTCGTCGACGAGCTTCTCGATGGCCTGCTCGACCGACTCGAAGAGCCCCTCGGGGGTGAGCGCCGCATGCTCGTCGCTGAAGCCGTGTCCCGGATAGTCGGGCGCGACGACGCGACGCATGCGCCTGCGGAGCCGCCGGGCGAAGGGTGCGAAAGCAGTCGCCGAGGAGCCGAGCCCATGAAGAAGCACAGTCGTCGGCAGCTCCCCTCGGCCGGCGATGTCGTACACGTTCAGAGGACCGTGCGACGTCTGGACCGAGACTGTTCGCGCGCCGCTCCAATGAAGCGTCAGTCGCCCAAGGCGCTCTGCGAGAGGCAAGAGGACAACCATTATCGAGCGAACTTATCCACGATTTCTCGCCAGAGAAGGGGTCGATAACGCGGCGAGATCTTGCTCCAAGTCCGCTGCGAAGCGCGCGGCGTCGACGCCCAGGCCCGAATCCAACGCGACGCTGATGCGAGCGCTCCCCGCGTACGAGAAGAGCGAGACTCCGATGCCGATGCTCCCGGGCGAAGGGGCCCAGACCAGGATGCCGGTGACCTCGGCGCCGCAGATGTGGATGGGAGCATCCGGGCCGCGCACGTTCGACACCGTCGCCGTTCCTTTGCGGGAAAAGAGTATGACGCCGATCCGCTCGACGAGAGCGGTCGCGACCCCCGCCGCGCCGACTGCACGCATTCCCGCGGCGACCGCGCCGTGCGCCCGCAGGTCGGCGACCTCGTGCTCGATGATGCTCGCGCGCGTTCTCACATCGTCGATGCCGATCGGAAGGGGAACGAAGAGCGACGCAAATCGATTGCCTGCGTCGGTCGGCGTCCCGCCTCGGGCGACCACGGGCACGAGCGCGTGCAGCGACATCGATGGCTCGGGGACTCGACCGGATCGCCGCGCGATCGCCTTTCGAAGCGCGCCTGAGACCGCGGCGAGAAGCAGGTCGTTGAGGGTGACTCCCACTTCGTGTGCGGCCGCTGTCAGCGCCGCTAGCGAGAGCACGCCCGAAACGGCCACCTCCTTCCGACCGGTGAGGCGCGCGCGTAGAGGATTGGCGGGCTCACCTCGCTGAGCAACGAGCCGTACGCCCGCCAACGCACCGGCGAGGAGCATTCGCAAGCGGCTGCGCGGATGCAAAGGTGCCGGAGCCTTCGCCGGCGCGACGAAGGGAGCATGCGGCGCGTCGTCGAGCTCTCTCAGCAACTGCACGAGCGAGGCGCCATCTGCAATGCAGTGATGGACGCGCAGCATGAGCGCGCTCGTGCCGTCCGGATGCAAAACGAGGTGCGCGGACCACAGGGGACGGCGTCGATTGAGCGTGGCGCTGATGCGCTCACTCACGAGCTCCGAAAGAGGCGCTCGCGAGGAGACGACCTCGAAATGGTTCCGCAGATTGAACGCGCGGGACTCGACCCAGCGCGGTCCCTTCAGGCCGGTCCAAGACTCGACTACGCGCTGGCGAAAGCGCTCGTGCACGACGACGCGTCGCTCGAGTAGCTCGCGGACACGCTCGGGGTCGAGCGGCGCGTCCAGAAGGAGGACCGCGGCGATCTGCATCGGGTTGTGCGGCACCCCCATGTGCAGTCGCGCCGCGTCTTCTGGCGCCATCGGTCGTCCACGTCGCATGCGCATGCTACCCCGGGACCGTCAACGGGCTCGCTTCGAGGGCGGCTCGCTCGCAGGAGCCTCGACGCCTTCGGCCTCGGCTCGGGAAATTTGTCGGTCGCTGTTCGCGTCGAGCGCGTGCACGACCAGATCACCAACGATCGAAGAGGGCGCCTCGTGCGTTGCCCGCGCGACGGCCGAAGCGATCTCGTCGGGTGTGACGATGCCGTCGTGATTGACGTCCACAGCGTCGAACCCGCCCAGTGTCCGCCAAAGAGCGACGGCGAAGCTGTCGACGAGGACGACCTTCACCTCGCGCCCGCTGTCGGGTGGCGGGACTCTGTCCGGGTGCTCGCGGGCGAACGCGATGAGCGGCTCTACGTGATCCATCCCGTCGAAGAGGTTGCGAATCAGCGCGACGCGATATTCGCGCGCGGCCTCGAGCGGCGCGCCGTCGATCGCGGTGACCACGCCGTGCTCGTCGACCCGGACGCGGTCGTCCACTTGGAGGAACCCGCCGGACTCATCGGGGGCGTGCGCTCGCGAAGCGCGCACGGCTTCACCCACGACCGCGCCGGGCAGACGCGCGACGACCACCTCATTGTCGAAGGGCACCTCGGCTTGGATGTCGCCGTAGGTCACGTGGTGATGGTAGTCGCGTGCAGCGCGAATACCGCCGCCGTTGAACAGGCATGCCTCGGCGCCCAGCGTGTCACGCAGCCGTGAGCAGATGAGCGTGCCCATCGTCGTCGCCCGCGCGCGCGTGCCGACCGACGAAAGCGTCTGGCCGGGGGCGAGCGTCATGAGCGTCGCGCGTTCGAGCTTTTGCACCCCGATCATGAGCGCGTCGACGCGCGCGCGCAACGCGATGTCCTCGACCTCCGCTTGGACCGCGACGAGCCGTACTTGAACGTCGGGCAAGTCGAGCCCGGTCGCGGGCGCGTTCGGCGCCCACGTGAGGTCCGCGACGATCACGTTCTCGGCGTCTTTGCCGGCCTTCACGATCCACGTGTGCCCGATACGCTCGAGGAACGGCACGTGCTCGTGGCCGCCAATGATGAGCGGAAACGGCGGTGAAATGGGCGCCTTTGCGAGCGCGCGATCATCGTCGATCGGCTGATGGGTCATCGGCACGACGCACGCGCAGCGCTTGTCGGCGAGGAGGGAAGCGGCTTCGGTCAAGGCGGAGTCGTTCGCCGCCAAGACCCCCGCACCGCCGAATGCCTTGTCGCGGTACACGGTCGGGTCGCTCATGACGACTCCGACGAGCCCGACCTCGATCGTTCGCCCTCCGGGCTGGGCGACGCGGAGGATGGCGTGGCGCGGCAGGTCGGGCGCGTAGCCGAGGACATTGGTGTTGATCCACGTCGCCCGGAGCTGGGCGATTCGCATTCGGAGCTCGGCGGGCGCGACGTCGTCCTCGTGGTTGCCGAAGATGACGTAGTCGACGCCGATGGCGTTCAAGCAGTCGACCATCCCGCGTCCTGCGTCGAGGCTCGAGAGGATACTCGGCGCGAGGAAGTCCCCAGCCAGCACAACGACGAACGCGTCCGCTGGATCCTCGCGACGCAGTCGGTCGATTAGACCCTTCAATCGCGGCAAATTTTCGAGCGAATAGACGTCGTTGAAAGACACCACGCGGAGCTTGGGGCCGATCGGGGGCATGCGGGACGATCCCTATCATTACAGCTCACCGGCGTTCGCGGAAGCGGATGCCTCGTGCGAGAAGCGAGTGCGATGCGCACCAAAGCGCAGCGCGATCACGCTCGCGTCGTCCTGCGTGGCCGGCGGCCTATCTCCTCTTCGAACAGCGACACGAAGAGACGCGCGGCGCGCCGGAGCGGCACGTCGCGTCGGTGCACCAGGCGCGGCTCGAAGGTGTAGCGGTCGCCTTCGGAGAAGCCGACGGTTTTGAGCTCGCCGCGTCGCATCGCGTCCTTCGCGAGGTGCAGCGGCAGCCAGCCATAGCCCACGCCGCTCTGCAGCGCCTCTCGTTTGGCGTGGAAGTCCGAGAGCTCCACGACCTGCGGGCTCCCCACGAACAGGCGCCGGGTTCGATCGGCCGTGGTCGTGCCGGAGTCGGCGACCGAGATCTCGACGTATTCGGCGAGCACCTTCCGATCGCGCGGCTTCGGGCGCGCATGCA
>CAJDWT010000103.1_pt1 | contig 12913 bp, 8 predicted proteins | sample 7391671 | NCBI WGS metagenome assembly CAJDWT01 (sample SAMEA7055729, study PRJEB34461) | soil metagenome | biome: terrestrial ecosystem; feature: Peninsula; material: soil | place: Antarctica | collected 2016
TCGACGTGCGGGCCCCCGAGCTCCCAAATCGCCTGAGGGGGCGACGGCATGAAGTTGCAGCTCTCGCGCACCATCACTTTTTTCGATTCTATTTCCGGATCGAGCGAAAATAGAATCGGCTGATTGTTTCGATCCTGGGCGATGCCGTCGGTGTACGCCCAGCGGTAAATCACGATCTCGCTGCCATCTGCCTTTTTCACACGCAGCTGCTGCTCAGCACCCTGCAAGAACCGACAACCATCGAGCGCCCGGGCCGTAACCGTCAGCGACGTCTGGCTGGCGAGATCGATCGGTAACGCCTCCTCGGGGTCGAACGGCGCTTCGTCCTCCTTCGGGAGATACCCCTGATGCGACTCGAGCGCGCATCGGCGCACGCCATCCGTCGTGGTGCTCGCCTGCGCCCGATACGTAGCGGGCTCGAGCGGCGAGTAGCCCTGCTTTCGCAACTGTTCGATCGCTTCGGTACGCGACTTCGCGTTCAGCGTTCCCGCGCGCTCGTTCATTCGCGCGTACTGCTCGCGCGAAATCGCGCAACCCATCGGCAGCGCAGCCGCCACGAGAATCGTCCATCGCATTCAGTTATGATCGCACGATGAGCGCGCTTCGTGCACAACGTGCTCATCTCCGAGACGGTTGACGTCATGACCAACGAGCGTGTGAGACTGGCAGAATAGCGCCGCTGAACGGCGTATCGTTGAGCCTGGTGCACGGCGGGAAAAAATCGGTCGAATTGTAGGATATCCAGCGCCTTTCGCGGGCGCGCGATCGGCGCGATCTGGGCTCACCCGCACGGGGTAATCACGTTCCGCCGTCGAGGCGCTTCTGCTTCTCTTGCCGTTCTTTCTGCTTGGCGAGGACGTCGTCGTGCACGATGACGCGCGTACCGGGGTTTTGCTCGGTCGCGTGCACGCCGTGCCAGCCGTCGGGGAGCGTGGGCCCGGCCCAGCCGAAGATCACGCGCGCGTCGGTTGGCGCCATGTTGATGCAACCGTGGCTGCGCTCGTGGCCCCAGCCCGAGTGCCAGAAGGCGCCGTGGAGGGCGTAGCCGCCGCGGAAATACATGATCCACGGCACGTCCTCGATCTTGTAGGTGCCGTCGCTCGCGGCGTCGTCGTCCATCGTGGCCGAGATGTGCTTCTCCCGGATGCGGTAGTCGCCGCTCGGCGTGCGGTGGTTCTTCTCGGGATCGTCGTCGTTGTGTCTGCCGCTCGAGATCATCGTCGCGTAGACCGGCTTGTCCCCTTCGAAGGCAACGAGGGTCTGCGTGTCGAGGCTCACGTCGATCCACTTTTCGCCGGGCTTGAGATCGGTGGGCACCGGTGACGGCTTGGTGATCGTGACGTCGAGGTCACGGAGGTAGTTGCCGTCTTCCATCTCCCAATAGTCGTGGAACGCGACGACCTTCTTTTTGCCGGTCAATTGCACGATCGAGAAACGATCGATGTGCTCACTCGTGTGCTTGACCACATCGTTCTCGCCGATCTTTTGCGGGTGCGTGTGGAAGCCGAGCACGAACGCGAGCGGCAGGTGCTTGGTCTCGCCGGGCGCGGCGAGGTTGACGCCTTGGAACTCGACTTTGACGTCGTGGACCATGATGTGATCTTGGCGCGCATAGAGACCACGCACGGTGTGCCAGAACTGCTCGTGGTGCGCGCGTTGACGGGGATGCGTGCCGTCGACAAGCTTGTCGAGCGAGACGTAGAAGCCGCGCACCATTCGCTCTTCGACCGGGAAGCCTTCGCCTCTGAGGTCGCCGAACTTGAGCGTGGGCTTGCCCGACTGCTGCTGCAGGTACCACGGCGTCTCGCCGCCGCCTTGCGAGTCGCTGTCGCTGGCGGTGGCGGTCGCGTCGGCGCTCTTGCCCTTCTTCAGGGCGCGATCCCAATTGAGGCCCTGCTCGAACCTCGCTTCTTGGTCGCTCGTCGGTATCCGGGAGTAGAGCGGCGTGCCGTTCGTGATGTTGAGCCCATAGTCGTACGGGAGCGGGCCTTGTGGGAACGGCGGATGCGGGGCGTCGGCGAGCGCGGGATCTTGCGGGTTCGTCGTCACGTACTTGCCGCAGATGAAGCCGCCGACGGCTAGCTCGTACCACCCCTCGGCGCAGTTGCTCTTCTTGATCTTGTCGTCTTTGTAGACGGCGCTGTCGCCTTTGCGGAGGTAGCCGACGAGGACGGCGTCTTTGCGATCGGCGCTCGTCTTGCTCGGGTCGCGTGCAGGCCACTCGCTGAGGTTGAAGACGGGCGCAGGCGAGGCGACCGCGAACAGACGCGGACCTTGGGGGCCGGCGTCGACGACCTCGGCCGCGCCGGTCGAGGCGTCGGCCATTGATGGACCACCCGTGGTCGTCACAGTGGCGTCGGGCTCGTCGGCCGGCGGGCTCGTCTTCTTGCCGCAGCCGCTGCAGCCAACGAGGGCGAGCGAGGCCCCCAAGAGCCAGGGCAGCGATGCAAGCCTGCGCGCGCGCGACATAGCGAACCGACTTAATCGACCGGAACGACGCGGGCAAGAAACAATCGGCCTCCTTGCCGGCGCGAGCGCGAGACCGTAAGAGGATGCGGTGCTCCTGATCCACACGGCGATCGACCGAAACGGCCAGGATTTGCCTCTTTTTCTCGACGTTCGTGGAGGAGCGGTCGTGCTCGTCGACGGCGCTGCAGTCCGTCCCCTCCCCCCAGACGCGCTCGCGGCCGTGATGCGCCGCTACGGCAAGCCGCTCGAAGAGCCGGTTGCTCGTCGTGAGGCCACGCTCGCGCTCGGCGACGGTAGGACCCTCTCGCGCTTCCGGCATCTCGCGACCTACGACGTCATCGCCAAGGACTGGCTCCTCTACGAAGCGCCGAACGAAGAGCCCGTCGCCGAGCTCGCCACCGCCGTCACCGCCGCGCTCTCGCATCTCGCGCGCGCCATCGAATCCGCCTCGGCCTGATGCCCGTCTCGTCCTCGTATCGACCGCGGCGCGCGATCCTCGAGCTCGGCGAGGCGTTCTACGATCGCGTGCGCGCGGCGATATTCCCGAAGCACGAGCTTCGGTTCCGCAATCGCGTGCATGATACAACCGTCGGCCTCGGGGAGCTGACGGGCGACGAGTGGCGCGCGCATTTCGGCCGATTCGAGCCCTTGCCGGAGAACCTGACCGATCCGCTCGCGCTCCGTTACCACGGTCACCAGTTCGACGTGTACAACGCGCAGCTCGGCGACGGCCGCGGCTTTCTGTTCGCGCAGGTCGAGGACGAGCGCGGCCGGCTGCTCGACCTCGGAACCAAAGGCAGTGGGCGGACGCCGTGGTCGCGGAGCGCAGACGGCAAGCTCACGTTGAAGGGCGGCGTGCGTGAGGTGCTCGCGAGCGAGATGCTTGAGGCGCTCGGCGTGACGACGAGCAAATCGCTCAGCCTGATCGAGACCGGCGAAGAGCTGCTCCGCGGTGACGAGCCTTCGCCGACGCGCTCGAGCGTGCTCGTGCGATTGAGCCATTCGCACGTGCGGATCGGCACCTTCCAGCGGCTCGCGTTCTTGCGTGAAGAGGGCAACCTCGCCAAGCTCCTCGACTATGCAATCCGGCACTATTTCCCCGAAATCGTGACGACCGACGTGACCGAGAGGGTCACGCAATTTCTCGGGTGCGTGGCGAAGAACGTGGCGCGGCTCGCGGCCGAGACCATGGTCGCCGGCTTCGTCCACGGCGTCCTCAACTCCGACAACATGACGATCACCGGCGAGAGCTTCGACTACGGACCGTATCGCTTCTTGCCGACCTACGACGCGGACTTCACAGCCGCCTACTTCGACGAGAGTGGTCTCTACGCCTACGGCTCGCAGCCGCGCGCGATGTTCCGGAATCTCCTGCGGCTCGCCGAAGCGCTGCGTCCGCTCGCGCCCAGTCTCGTGCTCGCGAATGTCTTCGCGTCGTTCGAGAATCAGCTCGAGGACGCGATGACCGAGCGCGTGCTCCGAAGGCTCGGCATTACGCCGCGCGGCGAAGGCGAGGACATCGATCTCACCGCGCATCTCTACGCATTCTTCGAGTCGAGCAACGTGGGCTACGAGCAGCTCTACTTCGACGTCTACGGCGGCAAGGCGCGGCTCGCTCGCACGCTCGCTTCCTCGCCGGCGAAGGCGCACTACGCCGGCGCCACGTGGGAGGCATTCGTCTCGCGGCTGCGCGCGTACGAGCCAGCCTCTCCTTCGCTTCCTGCCTACTACGACGGAGAGCGGCCGTGCACGCTCCTCATCGACGAGATCGAAGCGATCTGGAGCGCGATCGCGTTCGCCGACAATTGGAGCCCCTTCGAAGCGAAGGTCGGCGCGATCCGCGCGATGCCTCACGCGTTCTGATCGCTTCGCGAAGGGCTCGACGAGACAGAAGCCGCCGATCAGCGGGCCGCGAGCGCGAGCTTTGGGAGAAACTGCACGGGCGTGGCGTCCGGATCGTCCAAGAACTCGCGCACGACGCTGACGAAGCCCGCGGGCTCGTCTTGATGCACGTAGTGTCCGCTCTTGGCGAACGAGTGGAACCGCGCACCTCGCATTTGCTCGACGAAGGCACGCCCGTGGCTGATCGGGATCAGCGTGTCGCGCTCACCCCACAGCACGAGGATCGGAGGGAAGTTCTTGACCTCGCTGGCTCGTTGCGAGAACAGCCGCCGTTGGCCGTGGAAATCGATCACGTCGCGGACCGTGCGAGAGAATGCGCGCGCGGTACCGGGACGAGCGTTCATGACAGCCAGCAATTGGATGTCGCGCTGCGCTTGCGCGTCGCCTGCATGGTTATGTCCGAGCGCTTGGCGTGTTCCGAACGCCATGAACGGCTGTCCGAAGTTTTCAACGAAGAAGGGGAACGTGCCGAACTTCAGCCAGAAACCCACGTCGCGCCCGAGCCCGCCCGCATCCACCAGCACGATGCGGCGAATGCGCTCCGGACATTCGAGCATCAGCATCTGCACGACGCCTCCCCCGAACGAATGACCCACCACATCCACCGCGTCGAGGCCGAGCTGCGCGAGCCACGTCGCGATGATGTGCGCGTGCCACTGCAACGTGTAGGAAGCATCGGGGCGTCCCGACAATCCACAACCCGGCAAGTCCGGCATCAACACCTGCCGGTCGCTCGCAAGCTGGCTCGCCACGGGACGCCACGTGAGGTGCGAGTCCATCAGGCCGTGCAGGAGCACGATCGGCGCTCGAGTGCTCGGAACACCAAGCTCCTGCCAGTGCATCTGCACGCCGTCGACGTCGGCATAGTGGTGTTGAGGCTCGGCGGCCATAGGCGGCAAAATTGCATCGTCTGGCCCAGCCTGCAAGCGACGTCCGAGCCGCCAGCCAAATGGTACCAACGACCACAAGCGCGGGTGGATGGGCCCAACATTGCGGTCTAGCTGGCGCGCTCGGCGGCGGCCAGGGATCGGTCACGCCTGGAGGTGGCGGCACCGTGGCGGTCAGCTCGACCTCGATCAACCTCGAAGAGCGTGAGCAGAAAGCCTCGTTTTCGAGGTGGCCTAATGCGTCGGGCGCGCGCGGCCGTTCTAAGTGCTGGACCGTGCCATGACTCTTCCTACGATCCATCCGAGCTCGCCGTGAACGTTGCTGCTGCTGCTTCTCTCGTCTCGGCTGCCATCGCGTTCTTCCTGGCGTTCTTGAGCCTTCGCTTCGCCTCGGCGCCGGGGTGGAAGGAGCTGCGATGGTTCGCGGTGATCGCAGCCAGTGCAGGCGCCTATTGCCTCTCCGACCTTCCTGCGAGCACGGGCGCGCCGGTCGCGCTCGTTATCCTTGCCTCACGTTTCAGCACGGTGTGCGCAGCGCTCCATCTGCTCGGCTGGATGCGGTACATCGCGACGCTCGAGCAACGCGCGAACACGCGTCTCGAGATCGCCGTCATCGCCTCGATGTGCGTGCTGGCTGTGCTGGCGCTCATTCCGGGAGCGCTCCTTTCGCAGAGCGTGACGTATCAAGACTATGCATGGTTGAAGGTTACGTATGCGACCCCAGTGCTATCGGGCTTGGGCGCCTTGGCGAGCGTGGGCCTGAGTGTCTCTTTCGCCATTCCTCTGGCCCACTATGCGCAGCGCTGGCGAAAGGGCGTAGCGGGGGCGGCGGCACACGCCATCGGGCTCGGAATATTTACCGTATGCGCACTGAATGACGCGCTCGCGGTGTCGGGTTTCGTCCGCAGCCCGTACCTCGTCGACGTCGGCTTTCTCGCCGTCGTTTTGGCGGTGGGCGGAGCCATGACACGTCGGTTCGTCGAGAGCGCACGAACACTCGAACAGCTTTCGAGCCGTCTCGAGCGCGAGGTCGAGGACCGCACCCGCGATCTCACGCGGACGCAGCAAGAGCTGGGCACCGCGGAGAAGCTCGCTGCGGTCGGCCGACTAGCGGCGGGTGTTGCCCACGAGATCAACAACCCGACCGCCGCCATCGTCGCCAATCTCGTCTACTTGCGCGAGCAGATCGAAGAGGCCGAGCTCCTTCCCGCAGATGGCCTCGATTGCATTCAGGATGCACTCACATGTACCGATCGCATCGCGGGCATCGTGCGTCAGCTGCTGAACGCAGGACGGCTTGCGGGAGAGTCGCGCCCGCGGGGCCCCGTGCTTTTGAGCGAAGCGTTGACCCATGCAGTGATAGCCACCAAGCCCGCGCTCGGGTCGGACGTGGTGCTCGTAACGGCGGTCCCTGCCGGACTGCATGCGCTCGGTGAACGTGCGACGCTCGAGCAAGTGCTCGTGAACGTCATCGTCAATGCGGCCCAAGCCATCCAAAGCGTGAAGACTCACGGACGCATCGAAATGACGACAACGGTCCAAGGTGATCGCATTTTCCTGCGCGTCGCCGACGATGGTCCTGGAATCGCCGAGGGCGATCGCCGCCGGCTCTTCGAGCCATTCTTCACGACGAAAGCAATCGGTAAGGGAACGGGGCTGGGGCTTGCCGTGTCGCGAGGGTTGATGCGCGCCACCGGAGGCGAGCTGTCGATCGAGACGACATCCTCCTCTGGAACCACCGTGCTCGTCGAGCTTCCGTTCCACGCTCCTCCCCAAGAAACGCGACGCGAACCGAAGCCCGCATCGGACGTTCCCCGTGCTCGCCTTTTGATCGTCGACGACGATCCGAGCGTGCGCGCCGCTCTCTGCCGCGTTCTTCGCAAGACCTACGCCGTCGACGTTGCAGACGGTGTGGCGTCCGCACTCGCGCGTATCAAGGCGAGCTCGTTCGATCTCGTGCTTTGCGACGTCATGATGCCGGACGGAGGCGGACCGCAGTTTCTGTCGGACCTCGAAGTCCTTCGCCCCGCGCTCGCGGAAGCAACCATCTTTCTCACGGGCGGAGCTACGACAGCTGCGTCGAAGGCTTTCCTCGACAATCAGGCGAAGCGCGTTCTCTACAAGCCGCTGAACACCAGCGCGCTGCGAGCCATGGTGCGGACCCTCTCGAAACGTCGCCACAGCGAGCTGCGTGCGGTCGAGCCTCGAGGATCGGTGGAGAATGCACGGTTGGCGAACATCGCCTGCGCCAAGTCGAGCGAGCTCGAGCTGGCCAGACGATGAGGAGATGCCTAGGCGCTCTCCACGTCTGCCCACAGGGCGGCGAGCTCGAGCGGCACTGCGTCGAAGGGCTCGGCGCGCACGACCGCGTCGTCGCGATAGGTAGCGAGAATTTCGTAGCGACCGTTTTGCATACGCAGGATCTCCAGCGTCTTCACCACCGGATCGAGCAGCCAAACGAAACGCACCTCCTCGCGGGCATACACCGCGAGCTTGTCGGTGCGATCGATCTTGGCGGTGGCCCGCGAGAGGACCTCGCAGACCCAGTCGGGTGCGATCTCGAAGTAGGCGCCGCTCGGAACGCACGGCATGCGCTCGCGTCGCCAGCCGGCCAAATCAGGCACGACGATGTCCTCGCCGAGATGAAGCTCCGGCTCGTCGAGCAAAATCCACCCGCCAGGCCCTCCCTTGCCGCGATCGAACGGGCCTCCGAGCTCGCTCCCCAAACGCGACGCCGAGCGTGTGTGCGGACCGCCAGGACGCGGGCTGGTGTACAGCACGCCGAACAGAACTTCGGCCACGACGTGCTCCGGCGCCGCGAGCACGTCGGCATACGTTGCTCGCTTCGATGCCACGTCGCCCGCCATGAGCCCAGCTTAAGGCAGGCGGCGGCCCCTGTCGAAGCGCGCAGTAGCCTCCGCCATGCGCGGCGCGCCAGTCCGCCATGCATGGCGGAGCTGCCTTGACTCCTCGGTGAAAAAAAGTGCCTTGGTAGGAGTGCGCCACGTCGTGTCGTGACGGCCGCCGATCGCCTCGAGGCTCACCCGTGATGGGGCAAGGATGGGGCAAGAGAGCCATCTGGACGACGCTCCCGAAGATCCCGATGACGACCGTGACGACGATCGCCATTCCGACGCCCAGGAGCCAGCCGGCCCCCGTTTTCCGAGTGATACCGAAATAAAAGATGAGCGGCAGCGGTCCGCAAAGCAGGCCCAAGGCAAGGTAGGGAAAGATCTTCCGATCGGCGAAATCGACGCTACCCGCAGCGCGCGCGCGTCCACGCCGTTGCTCGTGGCGCCGAAGGAGCCTTTCCCGCTAGGAATACGACCCGGGCCGGGTGGTTCCCCGGGCTATTTGGGCCGGGCAATCTGGCTCCCCGCTGGGTTTGGGGGTGCCTCCGGCCGATTTTTTGGTCATCAGGCGAGGCGAAACACCGCCGCCGTGTTAAGAGGGCCTTCCAAATCCACCGGGCCTCCCCATTTACGAAAACGGAGAATCTCTTGTCCGCTCGCATCCCGCTTGAACGCATCCGCAACATCGGCATCTCGGCCCACATCGACTCGGGCAAGACCACGCTCACCGAGCGCATCTTGTTCTACACGGGTCGTATCCACAAAATTCACGAGGTGCGCGGCAAGGACGGCGTCGGCGCGAAGATGGACTCGATGGATCTCGAGCGCGAGAAAGGCATCACGATCCAGTCGGCGGCGACGTACTGCGTGTGGAACGGCTCTCAGCAGCAGTTCGAGCCCCACAACATCAACATCATCGACACGCCAGGCCACGTCGACTTCACGATCGAGGTGGAGCGCGCGCTCCGCGTGCTCGACGGCGCCATCTTGGTCCTCGACTCCGGCAAGGGCGTCCAGAGCCAGTCGATCACCGTCGACAAGCAGATGAAGCGCTACCACGTCCCGCGCATCGCCTTCGTCAACAAGATGGACAACCCGGGCGCCAACTACGAGCGCGTCGCGGACATGCTCAAAGAGAAGCTCGGGCACCATCCGGTCAAGATCCAGGTCCCCATGGGGTCCGAGTCCGAATTCAAGGGGATCATCGATCCCATCGTCGGCAAGGCGTACTTCTTCGACGGCGACGACGGTGAGATCATCCGCGAAGAGGCCATCCCGGCCGAGTACGAGAAGGCCACGACCGAAGCGCGCGAGAAGATCATCCACGACGTCGCCGACGTCGACGACACGCTCGCCGAGAAATTCCTCAACGAGGAGCCCATCTCGGTCGACGATCTCCGCGCCGCCATTCGCCGCGCGACGCTCGCCCTCAAGATGACGCCGGTCATGTGCGGCTCGGCCATCAAAAACAAGGGCGTCCAGCTCCTGCTCGACGGCGTGGTGCATTTCCTTCCGCGTCCGACCGAGGTCGTCAACGAGGCGCACGATCAGAACAACAACGAAGAGAAGGTCGTCGTCGAGTCCGACGCGAGCAAGCCCTTCGTCGGTTTGGCGTTCAAGCTCCAGCAGGACAAATACGGGCAGCTCACCTACTTCCGCGTCTACCAAGGCACGGTCTCGGCGGGCGACACCATCTACAACGTGAGCAACGAGATGCGCAAAGTGCGCGTCCCCCGGATGTTCCGTATGCACTCCGAAGATCGCGAAGAGATCCCGAGCGCCGAGGCCGGTGACATCGTCGCCTTCTACGGCGTCGAGGCCAGCTCGGGCGAGACGTTCACCGACGGCAAGGTCAACTGGACCTTGACCTCGATGCACGTCCCGGCCGCGGTCATCTCGCTCGCTGTCGCGCCGAAGGACCGCGCGACGGAAACCAACTTCTCCAAGGCGCTCAACCGCTTCACCAAGGAAGACCCGACCTTCCGCGTCCACCAGGACGAGGAGTCGCAGCAGACCATCATCAGCGGGATGGGCGAGCTCCACCTCGACATCTACATGGAGCGCATGCGGCGCGAGTACAACTGCGCGGTCATCGCAGGCAAGCCGCAGGTCGCCTACCGCGAGTCGATCACGCGCCGCGCGGAGATCAACTACACGCACAAGAAGCAGACCGGTGGCTCCGGTCAGTACGCCAAGATCATGGGCTACATCGAGCCGCTCCCGTCCGACGCCGTCGAAGCCTATGAGTTCGTCGACGACGTCGCCGGCGGCTCGATTCCGCGCGAGTACATCTCTTCGTGCGACAAGGGCTTCAAGGACGGCGTACGCAAGGGCACGATGATCGGCTTCCCGATCGTGGGCATTCGCTGCGTGGTCAACGACGGCGCTTCGCACGCCGTCGACTCGTCGGAAATGGCGTTCAAGACGGCCGCCATCATGGGCTTCCGCGAGGCCTACGCGAACGCGGCTCCGACCATCTTGGAGCCCATCATGAAGGTGGAGATCGACGCGCCGTCGGAGTTCCAGGGCTCCGTCGTCGGTCAGGTCAACCAGCGCCGCGGCGTGATCCTCGAGACCGTCGCCGGCGACACCGTCAACATCACCTGTGAGGTCCCGCTGAACGCGATGTTCGGTTACTCGACCGACCTTCGCTCGGCGACGCAGGGCAAGGGGACCTTCACCATGGAGTTTGCGCGGTACGCTGTCGTGCCGAAGCAAGAGCAGGAAGAGATGAAAAAGGTCTACCGCGAGAAGCAAGCGGCCGCGGCCAAGAAGTAGCTCTCTCTCCCACCGACCTCTCGGGCCGTTCGCCCGAAGCTCGACACCAAGGACCCCGCGACCGAGCATCCCTCGACGCGGGGTCTTCTTTTTGAAATCTCGCTTCGGGCGCCAGTGCGGCCCCTCCGCGTGCCGGTGTCGTTGCGTGGGCCTCACGCGTGCCGAGCCTCATGCCGCGCCTCGCACGCCGTGATGCCGAAGAAACGCCCCGATGGCCGCGAGGCTCGCCTGCGCCGTTGAGTGATAGGCCGCGAACATAGGCGCGTTGTGCGGCATGTCCGGCGCGACGAAACGCGTGACCTCGACGCCCGCGGCTTCCAGGCGGTCGGCAAGTAAGAGGATATCGTCGCGGAGAATCTCCGCTTCGCCTGCGTGGATGAAGGTCGGGCGAAGCCCCTCGAGCTTCGCGTAGGTCGGCGACAGTCGCGGATCATCGAGCGCGACGTCGCCGGCGAAGGCCTTCGCGTGCACCACGAGCTCCTTGCGTGTGCCGAAGTCGTAGGGCTCATTGTCGATGAACGAGCGGCCCGGCATCGTGAGATCCGACCACGGAGAGATGAGCGCGGCCGCCGCGGCTTGCTCGGCGCCGCGGTCACGCAGAGCGAGCTGGGCCTCGATCGCGAGGTTGCCTCCTGCCGAGTCGCCCGCAAGGAGGACGCGCTTCACGCCACGAGCCACCAATGCCTCGTAGGCCGCAAGCGCGTCTTCGAGCTGCGCGGAGTAGGGGTGCTCTGGAGCGAGGCGGTAGTCGATGCCGATCGTCGTGAGACCCGCGGCGAGCGCGATGCGCGTAATGAGATCGGCATGCGTCGTTCGCGCCGAGCCGTAGATGTACGACCCCCCGTGGAAGAACAGCACCGCGACGTCCTCCGGCGCACCGGGCGGCGTGAACCATCGGGCCGGGACGCCGCCAAGCGCGTCGTCCTTGACGGTCACGCGTTTCGCCAGCGGCTGCGGATAGGGTCGTGAGCCCATCTCCTTCCTCAGCCTGACGAGGTCCAAACTGGCCGTCTCGTCCCAGTCTCGCCGGAGGTAACCTACAGTCGCTTCGAACGAGAAGGACCACGTGGGCCGCGCCGGACCGTGCACCCACCGCTTTCGCAGCGTGGCGAAGAAGGTGACGACGAGGAGCCGAATGAGTCGGAGCATCGAAACGAGATCTAAGCGCGTTTCCCCTTCGGGAACGAAGCCTGGCGCGCCAACTCCGAAGGCCTCACGCGCCAACCACGGCTCGACCGATCCGGAGGGCGGCGTTTCCGGGCGGATGACCATGCGCCTCGTGCGGCTCCTCGAGGCGCGAGGTCGCAACGCCATGTTGGCGTGTCGCGATGCGGGCGTGTCGATCGAAGAGATCACCCATCCCGACGCGCGCATCCCGTACCAACTCGTCGACGCGCTGGTCGAGCGTGTCGTCCAAGAGCTCGGCGCGTGCGGGTTCGCCCTCGCACTGTCTCAGGTCTTCGACGAAGACACCTATGACGCGGCTTCGCTCGTCCTGATCTCGAGCCCGACGTTCGGCGAGGGCTTGTCGCGTGCATTTGCTTATCAGCGCCTCTGGGCGGATGGCGAGCGATTCACCTTTCGTCGCGACGCCGTGGGCGGTGTCGTCCGGTTTCATCACCCCGGCCCGAGCCCGATCGCGAGCGCAGTCCTGGCAGAGCTCGCGTTCGTCGAGACGATGAATGCCGCGCGCATGTTGGTCGACGTCGGCGCGCGCGCAGCCCACGTCCGCTTTGCACATGAACGTCTCGGAGACGACGCCGAGCTCACCGCGGCGCTCGGTCTCGCGCCGACCTATGGAGCCAAGCACGACGAGCTCGTCGTCGACGAACCGCTCGTCTCTGGAGCCATTCATGCCCCCGAAGGAGCCATTGCCGCGATGCACGAGCTCCTCGCGCGGCGTGCGCTACGCAGCGTCCCGGAGAGCGCGTCCATCATCTCTCGGGTGAGCGCGCTCCTTCGAGACCTCCCGGAGGCGACTGGCGTCACACTCGAAGACGTGGCCGCGCGGCTTCGACTTCCGCC
>CAJDWT010000213.1_pt1 | contig 12913 bp, 10 predicted proteins | sample 7391671 | NCBI WGS metagenome assembly CAJDWT01 (sample SAMEA7055729, study PRJEB34461) | soil metagenome | biome: terrestrial ecosystem; feature: Peninsula; material: soil | place: Antarctica | collected 2016
CGCGCTTCGCGAGCGCGATGTTGCCGGTCTCGCTCGCTTGCGCGAAGCCGCCCGGCGAGAGCTCGAGCGCAGCGCCGTCGGCGCCGGGGATCCAAGGCGTCGGGTCGCCGACGATAGCCGGCGCGCGTGATTCGCCGACGAGGACCCGCGCGCCTTGGAAGACGCCGGCGCTCACGGCGCGCTCGAGCGCTCCGTAGAAGGTTGGTGGGAGCTCACCACGCCAGCTGAGATCGAGGACGGGTTTGCGGAGGGCGTCGTCGACCGCGATGGCGCCGAGCGCGAGCTCCGCCTCTCCGTCGCCCTTCGCTTTTTCGAAGAGTGCCTTCAGCGCGGCGCGTGCGCGGTCGAGCGCGGGGTGGAGCGCGGCGCAGGAGTCCACCTCGACGGGGTCGTGCGAGCGTGCCTCGAAGAAGCCGACCGCGACGTGACCACGATGGACGCGCACGTGGAGGCGCGCCCGCGTGCGAGCGCCACCCGGAGAGGGGTGAGCCACGATGGGCGCCTGTCTCCATCGTTCGGGCAACGCGGTGCGCACGATCGCAGCGTGGAATTTTGGCTGCGATTCGCGTGCAATGTGCATCCAGTTGCAACCGCCGCAACGCGCGGTGTGCGGACACGGCGGCACGACGCGGTCTGCGCCGCCCTCGATGAGCAGGACGAGCTTTCCGCGCGCGGGGCGTGAGCCGAAATCGACGTCGGCCGCGATGCGGTCGCCGGGGGCGCCTCCGCGAACGAATACGGCGCGACGCACCCCTTCACGCTCGACGATCGCGACCGCGTCTCCGCCGTGCGCTAGCTCGTTCACCGTGAGCTCGATGCGCTCGGCCTTCTTCTTCGTTTTCTTCTCAACGGCACGCAAAGATCGCATATCCACCGACGGGGTCGTCGGGGCCGAGCTCACGGCCCGTGCTCCAGACGACGGCTACGCGCGTATCCGACGCGGCAACGGCGACGCGCCCGTCGCGGAGGCCACGGAGCGACGGAATGCGAGGGTTTTGACCAAGCACGACCTCGCGACCGAACTTCGGGGTCGTCGACGCGTGCAAAAAAGAGACGAGCGAGATCGAGCCGGGACTCTCGACCGCGAAGAACATCGAGTCGTTGTGGAAAGCGATGTCGGCGTACGTGATCGTGCCGTTCGTGTTGACGCTGAAGCCGTCGTTCACGGTCGGGTCGGGGGTGCCCAAATCGAACCCGTAAAAGGCGACGGGCAATGTGTCGTCGCCGGCGGTGGCGACGAACACGCGCGAGCCCTGGGCCGAGAGCGACGCCCAGCTTCCAGGCATCTCGATCGGCGCGCCGAGCTTTGCGGGATCGGTCCCGGCCGCGGCGAGGCTCAGGCGCACGACGGAGCCTGTGCCGGCGTCGCCGCCCATGCCCGAGCCGCCGCCGTCCACGCCAGTACCTCCGCTGTCCGGGTGCGCAGCGGTGGCGAGAAGCGCGTAGATTTTGTCGGTGGAGGCCACGTACGCGGCCGTCTGAGGTGGCGTACCGCCGAACGAGCTCGAGGTGTTGCCGAGGTCCGCATTTTTTTCGACGTTGAGGAGCGCTTGGCCATCCTTCGAAAAGGCGACGTAGAAGCCGCTCGACGCTGGCGCGACCGAGTGAGCGTTCGAGAGCGTGATGTTCGAGGTGCCGATGTCGCTCGTCACGACGCCGTAACCACCAGGGACGATGCTCGTATCCTTGGCGATCTCGAACAGATCGAACCCGCCAGAGCCGGAGCAGTTGGGGCGCGCCGAAACAACGAGGCCGTTGTCGCCCGAGAACGCCATGCCGAGCGCATCGCTCTCGTCGACGTCCGCGCAGGTCTCGAGCGTCTCGAAGTGGATGGGGCCGGGGCCGCCGCTCGCGTCGATCGGGAGGAGCGCGAGGCGCGCTTCGCCGAGGTTTGGGTCGTATTCGCGATAGGCGACGATGAACCCGTCGTCGACCGCGACGATGACCGGTGCGCTCGTGAGGATGCCGGAGGGCTCGGAAGGATCGGCGAACGGGCCGGCGCCGAGGAGATCGAGCGAGCAATTTGCGCCGATGCTCGGATCACCGTTGTCGGAAGACGTGATGCATTGCGCGTTTTTGCAGATGCTTCCGCCCGAGCACGCGCCGCTCGGCGGATCGTTCACACGCAAAGGAATCGCGACGGAGTCGGCGTTCGCGACATCGACGACCGTGCAACCGACGCCGATGACGCCGCAGTCGTCGGCGCGCGCAACGCCGGCGAACGCGTACGTGCCGCGCGAGAGGGTGTCGATGCCAGGCGGGTTCTTCGAATTCGCCGCGAACGATACGCGCGCGGCATAACCGGCCGGAAGACCACCGGCGAGCTGCGACGACGGCGGACACGTCGTGCCCGCGAAGGCGCCGATCTCGTACCACGCGGCGCGCGAGGCCACGTCGCTTGGTACGTCGAGCGAGAACGAGAGCGTCGGCTTCTTGTTGCACGCCGTGAACGCGCCGACGAGCGCGGGAACGACGAACAAAGTTGCGACGGCGGCTGTCTGCTTCGGAGACATCACACCGAGCTACATGTTCACGACGACAGAGCTGAGATTTCCCGGGCTCACGTTCGCAGAGTGGAGTTTCGTCTTGCCGCCGTTCTTGAGCTGCAGCCGATGCTCGCCCGTCGAAACCTTGAGGCGGAAGATCGGTGACGGGCCGAGCAGTCGCCCGTTATCGATCACCTGATCGCAGTTGGGCGAGCAGACGATCGTGAGCAGGCCGGTCCCGCCGGTGGCAGCCGAAGCGACCCGCGCCGGTGAATGGGAACGGCCACCCGTCGAACGACGCGTGCTCGCTGCTCGTTGCGCGGGGGGGGGCGTCACGGTCTGCGTAGACGGCGGGGTGAGCGCTGCCGCGGTGTCCGCTGGCGGCGCCTCGAGCATGGGCGTGATCGTCGTGCTCGCCGTCGGAACGGGCGGCGGCGGAGCGGCGATGACCTGCGAGAAGGCCGCGCGCGCAGCGCCGAAGGGACCGCCCCTCGTGACCGAGCCGGACATGGTCGACGTGCCGTTCACCGTCGGGTTTGTCGTCGCGGCGCTCGTCGCAGGAGCGGCCGACGAGCCGCTTGCGATCGTCTTCGTGGGCGGTGTCGAGTCGAGATGCGTGACGACGACGTAGAGGACCGCGAGCGCCAGAAGAGCGACGAGCGCCGCGCCGAGAGCGACCATCCAGATCGGCATACCGCGCCTCAGCGCCTGCGCGGTGACGGTGCGGTTGTCGGTCGATCCAAACGCGAGAGGCGCCAAACGGATCATCGGCGCGCTCGTCGGTGCGGCCGGGAAGAGGCCGCTTGAATTCGCGTGGCCGTACGGGTTCGAGACCGGATGGACCGGTGCAGGGGTCATCGGCAGCGTCTCGCCGAGGGCGCCTGGCGAGCTCCGCGCGCCCATCAGGTTCATGCCGAGCCCATTCTGCTGCGGCACCGCGTAGAACTCTGGCTGCGACGGCGGCGGCTGCATCGCCTGAGCGTCCATCGTCTGCGCCCACGGATTGCCGTCGCGGTGAATGACCTGCTGCGGCATCGCGTGCGTCTCGCCGCTGTCGGCAAGGCGACCGGCGGCCGGGCTGGGCGCTGTCATCGAGCTCGGCGCGTCTTTTACCGCGAACGTGACGATCGTCGCGTCGCCGTCCTCGAGCTCCATGTCGTTCGGATGTGCGGCGAGCTCGGTGCTCACGGCGAAATGCTGGCCCGCGTCCGGGTCGCTCCGCGCGGGCGGGCGCACAGTCGGGCTGTGGCGCGAAGGATCGTGGGCCGGCAACGGCGCCGTCATCTGGACGTTCGGCCGCGCGCCGGCCGCCGGGCGCGGCGGCTCTCTGCTGTCGAAGCGTATCGGCGCTTCGGTCGGCGCCGCCGTTCCGAGGTTCGGTCGGTCGATGCTGATCGTCTGCGTGACCTCCGCCGCCCAGCGGAGATGGGCCTCACGCTTCTGGATGCGCTCTTGGAAGATCGACTGGACGTAGGCCGAGACCTCGTCGCTGGCGATGAAGAGACCGCGGCGCATCAAGAGGCTCTGGAGCGCACGCGAGAATTCACGCGCAGTCTTGAAGCGCTCGCCGCGGTTCTTCGCGAGCGCGCGCATCACGATCTTCTCGAGGTCGATTGGGTAGCCGCGCACGAGCGTCGAAGGGCGAGGGACGTTGCACTCTTGGACCTTGGCGAGCGTGTCGAGGTCGTTCTCCATGCGGAAGAGACGCTGGCCGGTCGTCAGCTCCCATAGAACGACTCCGAGCGCGAAGATGTCGGTGCGGCGATCGATCTGCTCGCCGTGCACCTGCTCGGGCGACATGTACGCGAGCTTGCCTTTGAGCGTGCCCGCGCGCGTCGAGGACATGCGCGAGCTGAACTTCGCGATGCCGAAATCGACGACCTTCGTCGTTCCGTCGTAGCTGACGAACAAATTGTGCGGGGTGACGTCACGGTGGACGAGGTTGAGGCGCTCGCCGTTCTTGCCGGTGAGCTCGTGGGCGGCGTGCAGGCCTTCGGCCGCGTCGGCAATGACCCGGCACGCGATCTCCGGCGGCATGACCTGCCCGAGCTCTTCGGTCCGCCGCATCAATTCGCGTAGCGGCTCGCCGTGGAGATACTCCATCGCGATCCAGTACGAGTCGTCGTGCTTGCCGAGCTCGAACACGGTCGCGACGTTCGGATGCGAGATGCGTGCAGCGACGCGCGCCTCGTCGAGGAACATCTGCACGAACGAGTCGTCCTCGATGAGATGCGGATGGATGCGCTTGATCGCGACCCATTTCTGGAAGCCACCAGGACCGTCCATGCGGCCGAGATGCACGCTCGCCATACCGCCGATGCCGATCTCGTCGACGACGCGGTAACGCCCCAAAAAGTACGTGCCGACCTGCGCGCCGTCGCTGGGCGTGTTGCTCCCCAGGGGCTGCGAGCCGGTCGCATCGGGTCGTTGGGCAAAGTCTTGAGGCACGAGGATCTCTGATTCTCCGCTATTGTGAGTGGACTTGCACGGATGCGAGCGAGACCGAGTCGCCGGGCTTGGTCGCGAAGTAGATGCCGACCCCGGCGCCCGCGAGCGCAGCACCTGCGATGATGTAGGGAACCGGGCTCGACCAGAAGCCACCGCTCTTTTTCTGATCCTTCGGCGGAGGTCCGTCGTCGCCGTGAGCGACGAGGCTCGGACCGTTGGCGACCGTTGCGCCGTTCGGCAGGACGACCTTGGCTGGGACGTCGAGCTTCATCTGCACGGTCTTGGCGGCGCCGTCTTGCGGCACGTCCTCTTGGAATTGGTACGGCGGAGAGCCGAGGCCGTCGGTCACCGTCAGCCCGATGCGCATGAGGAGCGCGGCCCGGCTCGCGTCCATCGATACCGTCACCGTGAACGCGGTGCCGCTCGGTACCTTCGACGGCATCTGCAGGTTCATCACGAACGGGCCGACGCGGGCCTCGCGCGCTTTGACCTGCTGCCCCAGTTGGTAGGCCTTTTTCCCTGCTTCCGAAGGCACGGCGAAGGTCGGGTCGATGAGCACGGCTTGCCGGAACGCCGATACGGCCTGCTCTTTCTTGTTCTGCACCACGCGCGCACACGCCATGTAGACGTACGCATGCAGCGTGTCCGCACGGGACAGCCCGCCCTGCTCGAGCGCCTCGTGGTAGAGCGCCTCGGCGACGTCGAACTCGCCCTTGCCCCACGCCGTGTTCGCGCGGCTCATCGGCCCCGTCCCGCGCGCTTCGTCGGCGTGTGCCGGCGCGCTCAGGATCAGCGTGAGGACCCCTGCGGCCAATAGACACCGGGCGCTCCGTACGCGATTTCTCCGCGCGGGGACCACCCCGAACAGGTCTTGGGGTCGTTCGACCGACGTGTGCACGAACCTCCTCCCCAGAAGCGTATCGGGCCCCGGAATCACAAGCAAGCCGGTGCGGTGGAGCTCACGCTCACGGGAACGGCTGCGAAGGCCGCCCGCGCTCGAAGTAGAACTTGAACGTCCCTGTCAGGTGGCCTTGGCAGCCGACGGCCGGGCCGATGCCGCCTGGGCAGACGTTGCGGGGGTCGGCCATCACGACGTCGAACGAGCCCTCGGTGAGCCGCTCGGCCGCGTCGGTCTCGTCCGGATTGCCGTTGAAGAGATGCTGGAAGGTGATCGAGCTCGAGCCGATCGGGAAGGTCGAGACGGCGCCCGCGTCGACGACGGCGGCGTCCGGCACCGAGGCGTCGCCGGCGAGGCCGCTCCCGCCCGGGCACGCACCGCTGACGGCCGCTGCGGCGGTTCCGCCGTCGTTGCTGCCGCCGCAGGTCCCGTCCTCGTTCATCGTCGTCGTCGGGACCGCATAGAGCGAGACGTTCTGCGTTCGACATGTGCGCTGCAGGTAGAGCGACATATGGATGATCGCGGGGTCGGGGTTCGCGGTGAGCGGAACGCCCGGCGGCTGCACGTTTGTCGGCAGGTCGACATTCAGCGGCTGTCCGAGCTCGCCGCGCACCTTCGAGATATTGTCGACGAGGATGACGAGACCGTCGGCAAACGTCTCGTAGTCGCCGCCGCTCTGGATGCGGATCTGCATGCTGTTGCCGTTCGCGTACGGAACGGCGGCGAAGAAATTCGGGTTGAGGTTGAAGCGGCCGGACCAGCAATCGGGAACGTCGAGCGTGCCGTCGACCGCGCCCGTGCCTTCGCCGAGCGAGCACGACGACGCCGTAATCGCGACGAACGCGATCGACGTCAGCAGCGCTACGATACGGGCCCCGACCTTCACGGCGTCGTAGTGTACTCGGAAGCGCGCTCCCCGGTGCGATTTGCGCCGCGGATGCGCGCGCCACCGAGGACTTTGTCACCGTCGTAGAAGACCGCGATTTGCCCCGCCGCGACGGCGCGGACCGGCGCGACGAACGAAGCACGCGCGCCGTTGCCCTCGGCGACGATGCGAGCGGGCGCGCCTTCGTGGCGATAGCGCACGCGGACCTTGGCCTCGAGCGGGAGCGTGACGCCGGCCGCGAGGACGATGTCGTCCAGCGTGGCGGCGTCGGCGAGCAGCTCGTCTTCGCCCCCGAGCGTGACGGTCGCGGTCTCGGGGTCGATTTTGGTGACGAACGCGGGCTTGCCGAGCGCGACGCCGACCCCTTTGCGCTGACCGACCGTGAAGCGGTGGAAGCCTTCGTGCGCGCCGACGACGCGACCCGTGTCGTCGACGATCGGGCCTGGACGCGCGCGACCCTCGGCGCGCTTCTCGACGAACGACGCGTACGCATGCGCGCCGGCGCCGACGAAGCAGAGCTCTTGGCTCTCTCCCTTGGTCGCGCCCGGTAGGTCGCGTGCGACCGCTTCGGCGCGGACCTCTTCCTTCGTGCTCTCCCCGAGGGGGAAGACGAGGCGCGCCAGCTGCTCGCGCGGAGTCGCGTAGAGGAAATAGCTCTGGTCCTTCTTCGGATCCATTCCGGTGAGGAGGCGCGGCGTGCCGTCGTTCTCGTGGGCGATGCGCGCGTAGTGACCGGTGGCGATCTGCTCGGCGCCGAGGCGGTCGGCGATCTGGAAGAGCTCGGCGAGCTTCACGCCGCGGTTGCACGAGGTGCACGGGCTCGGCGTCTCGCCGCCGAGGTATGCCTCGACGAAGGGCTTCACGACGAGGCTCTCGAAGAGCTCGCGGCGATCGAACGTGTAGTGCGAAAAGCCGACGAAATCGGCGGTGCGGCGCGCGTCGTACTGATCTTCCGGCGCGCAGCAGCGCCCATGCGCCTTCGCGCCGCCGCTGTCGTCGTAGTCCCACAAATGGAGCGTGCAGCCGACGACCTCGTGGCCGGCGTCGTGAAGGCGTGCCGCTGCCACCGCCGAATCGACGCCACCGCTCATCGCTACCAAAATTCGCTTCTTGGGCCCTGCGCTCATGTGCGTTCCGGGGCCCGGTTCTAGCAGATGCCCGGACGCGCGCTCATTCTTCCCGTTGCCTGGCTTTGAGGCGGGCGGTGACGCTCTCGAGCGCCCGCGCATGGGTGCGGCTCGTCCACGACTTCGACAGCCCGATTTCGGCGCCGGCCTCCTCCAGGGAGACGTCGCTGAAGTAGACGCGCGTGAGGATGTGACGAGCGTTTTCGGGCTCTTCGTCGATCGCAGCCTTGACCTGCTCGAGAAGGAGCTTCTCCGCGGTCAGCTCCTCCGGCGAGTCCTTGGTGTCGGCCTCGGCGTCCGGCTCGTGCTTCGCGGACAAGAAGGCCATCGCCATCGCGGTGGCCATCGACGCCGCCGCTGCCCTCACCCGCTCGTTCGCTGCCTCCGGGGTCTCGTTCGCCGCCGCGCTCTCGTCTTCGACCGAGCCTTCACGCACGTTGACGGCTGCCTTCATCGATTTGATCTGGGCGTACACGCGGCGGGGGATGGACGACTCGCGGCGCAGTCCGTCGAGCATCGCCGCTCGCATCTTGAGGTACGCCCAATTCTTGAACGGGACGCCGCGCTCAGGCTCGTAGCTGCGCGCCGCTTCGAGCAGCCCCTCGCGCCCGAACGCCTCGAGATCGTCCACAAACGACGCCGAGAGACCGAGCGACGCACGCACGCGGCGGGCGCACCTGGGCACGGAGTCGATCTCTTGACCGACGCGCGCGACGACGTCCGGCGAATTCGCCGCCGCCTTCTTTTCGGGAGGAGCCCCCGGTCCCGTCATGATTCAGCACGATCGCGGTGCAGGTTCGTACCTGTCAAGCTTGACGGCGCAGCGAATGGCGAAGAGAACGCTCTCGTGGTCGGTCCGCCCTCGCCCCCGTCTCCCCGCACACGTGCGGCCTGGCGGGCGTGGCTCGAGGCCCTCGCGGTGGACGCCGAGGCGGCGATCGCGGCCGCGCTGACCTACGAAGCGCTCGAAGACGAGGCGCGCGCGCTCTTCCTGGACGCGATCGACGAAGAGGCCGACGCGGTGCGGGTGCCGCGGCTGGCGCTCTACGCACCTCTCCTCGGCGTCGAGACCGATCTGGCGCGGCGGGCGCGCATCGAGGCGTCGATCGGTGACGAAGCGTCCGTGACGCGCGAGAAAAAGCGGGCCCTCTGCGCGTCGCTCCCGAACGGCGACCGGTTGACCGTCCTCCTCTTGCCGCTCTATCTCGGCTTCGTCGAGCTGCTCGCGTGCCGGTTTTCGGATGCGGGGATCACGTCGGTTGTGCACGAGCCGTTGCGCGCCGCGCGCGACTTGACGCTCGCGCCCGAGTGGCAGGGGGTCGCGCTCGAGGACGCCGACCTCCACGACGCGATCGAAGAGCTCGCCCATGCCGTTGTCGCGAGTCAGCGGCACGACGGCCAGCCGCCGGAAGCTCTCGCGCGGTTCGCAGACCTCTTCTCTCTGCCCGGCGCGCCCGCGTAGTATCGGTCTCGTGAGCGAGCCCGAAGGAAAAGACCGGCTCGACGGTCGTTGCGGAACGTGCGCGCGCTTCGTCCGCGTGATCGAATCGATCGATCAGAACGGCGAGGTCCGCCGCGCGGGACAATGCCTGCTCGGCGTGTGGTCGCCTCCGCTCTACGAGACCAACACGTGCTCGCAATACGTAAAAAAGGGGACGTTCAAGGACTCGCTCCCGAAGACGTCTGGTCGCGTGAGGACGCGCCGCCGCATCCCCGACAAATCATCCGGCGGCATTCCTCAGCCGCTCGTTTTCCGACTACCCGAGGAGATCCTGGACATGGACGCCGACGAGTTTCGAAGCATTCTGCGTGACGTCATTCGCGACGAGCTCGGCGTGGCCGAGGTCGCGCTCGCCGGAAAATGGGAGGGCGGAGAGCTGGTCCTGAAGTCCGCCAAGGAAGGAATTCAGGAAAAGCACGTTCCGCTCGAGAGCCTGTTCCACAAGATCGTGATGATCCGCGACAAGCTGCGCCTGCTCGAGCAGAAGGTGAACTCGCACCCGAAGCTCTCGCCCGAAGACAAGGTGCAGATGCAGCAATACGTGACCCAGTGCTACGGAAGCCTCACGACGTTCAACGTGCTCTTCGCCGAGCGGGAAGACGGATTCATTGGCCAGAAAGGCGACAAAGAATAGCGCTGCCGCCGTGCGCGCAGCGTCGCTGCTCGCGTTCCTGTCGCTCATGGCCGCGGGCTGCGGTGGCGGGCAGAGCGCGAACGAGCCGCCGCCCGGCGTCTCGATCGTGCCGGACTCGCGCGCGCCGATCCAGTTCCAGTTCGATTCGCTCGACAATCGTCCCGTCGATTCGGCCTCGACGCGCGGCGCCCCGACCGTCATCGCGTTCATCGCGACGTGGGATTTGCTGAGTCAAGCGCAAGTCGATTTCCTCGTGAGCATGAACAAGAACGACCAGGGCCGCGTCCACTACCTGCTCGTCGCGCTCCAAGAGCCGCAGGACCGAGAGCTGGTCGAGGTGTACGTCGAGCATCTCGGCGTCGAGTTCCCGAGCGCGCTCGCCGACCCGGGGACGATCGCCGGTGGCGGTCCGTTCGGCGACGTCCACAACGTGCCCTCCGTGGTCGTGCTCGACCGGGAAGGGAAGCTCGTCTGGCTGCACCCCGGTCTCGCCCGTTCGAGCGAGATCCGCAGCGCGCTCCACGGGCACTAGCGCACCGTCGTCGAGATAGAATCAATAGAATGCCTCGTTGGTGCACTAGCGCTCCCGCGCGGCGAGAAGCTTCACGAGGTCGGGCTTGACGACCTTTCCCATCGCGTTGCGCGGGAGCTCGGCGACGAGGACCGACTCTTTCGGAACCTTGTAGACTGCAAGGTTTTGTTTGCAGAATTCCCGGAGTTTCTCGGTGTTGAGCTCGCCGGCGTATCCCGGCTTCGCGACGATGACGGCGACGATGCGGTCGCCCCACTCTTCGTCGGGGACCCCGACGACCGCGACCTCTGCCACGCCCTCGAGCTCGCGAATGACCTCTTCGATCTCGAGCGCGGAGATTTTGTAACCGCCGCTCTTCAGGATGTCGACGCTGGAGCGGCCGAGGATCTTGAAGCTGCCGCTCGGGTCGCGGAGGACAGTGTCGCCGGTCATGAACCAAGGCGCGCCGCCGTCGTCCGAGGGCGCGAAGCTCGCGCGCGTCGCCTCCTCCTTGCCGAAGTAGCCCTCGAAGACGCTGGGTCCGCGGACCCAGAGCTCACCCTCGTTCTCGCCGCCGACGACCTTGGCCTCGACTGTGGGGAGCGGGAAGCCGACCGAGCCGGGCTGACGCTTCGCGCGGTCGAGAGGATTCGAGAGCGCCATCCCGATCTCGGTCATTCCGTAACGCTCGAGCGGCAAACGCCCGGCGATCTGGCGCCAGCGATTGCCGAGCGACACCGGGAGCGCCGCGCTCCCGCTCGTGGCCAGACGTAACGTGCGTGCATGGTACATCCACTTCTCTTGCGTGTCGGGGAGCGCCTTGTCGAAGGCAGCGACGAGCTTCGAATAGATCGTCGGCACCGCCATGAAGACCGTTGCATCCTCGAGCGCGGCCCAGACCGCCCTCGCGTCGAACGCGGGCAGCATGTGCACGTGCCCGCCGGCGCGGAGCGTGGTGAGGAGCGCGACCACGAGGCCGTGGGTGTGGTGGAGCGGCAAGACGTGGAGCAAGAGGTCGCTCGGAGCCATTCCCCATGCCGTCTCGAGAACTGCCGTGTTCGCGTCGAGGTTGGCGTGGGTGAGGACCGCGCCCTTCGGCTTGCCGGTCGTGCCGCTCGTATAGAGCTGCAGCGCGGCGGCAGACGCCGGCGGCAAGAGCGCGGTGTCGAACGACGAAGCCGGCGCGCAGTCGGCCGGATCGAGCAGACGAGCGCCGCTCGCCTCGACGCGCGCGCGCAGCTCCGCGGACACGACGATCGCCGTTGCCTTCGAATCATCGAGAAAATAAGTCGTTTCCGGCGGTGGATGGAGCGGTGAGAGGACGACGACGCACGCGCCGGTGAGCCACGCGCCGAGGAGGGAGGCGACGAAAGCCGCGCCGGGCGACACCAAGAGCGCGACCCGCTTGCCTCGGACGTCACCGAGCGCGCCCGCGACCCCGTAGGCGTGACGGGCGATCGATTCGTAAGAGTAGGTACCGCGGTCGTCGGTGACGGCCGGCCCCGTCGACGGATTTTCCGCCCAACGCACGAGAAGCGTCGATGCCTGCATGAGAGGCGGTTTAGCATTCTCCCATGTTGCGTGTCCTCGACCCGAAGACGATTCCGACCTGGCGCAAGCTCGCCATGTCTGCCTGGGGACCGCCGCGCGACCCGACCGCCTACGGCATCCTGGACCTCGACGCCGAGAATGCCCTCGCGTTCCTCGACAAGAAGCGGAACGAGACGGGCGAGAAGATCACGCTGACGACCCTGGTCGGAAAATGCGTCGCGATGGGGATCGCGCAGCATCCCGAGGTGAACGCCTACGTCTCGCGCGGGAACATCGTCGAGCGCGACACTGTCGACATCTTCTTCCAAGTGTCGTTCTTCGACGACGAGCCGAAGAATGAACCGGAGTCGGAGGTGGTCAGCACGAGCCTCGCGAGGCCGAAGAGGAAGGCGAACCTCGCTGGCGCCAAGATCACGGCGGTGAACGAGAAGAGCGTTGCGGAGATCGCACGTGAGCTCCGCGATCGAGCGGACGCGATCCGCAACAGAGGTGATGCCGAGACGCTCAAAGGAGCGCAGACGCTCGCCAAGCTGCCGCAGCGCTTCATCGGAACGGCGACGCGGCTCGGCGCGTATCTCTCCTACGATCTCGGGCTCAACCTCAGCCACTACGGCATCCCGTACGACGCGTTCGGCTCGTGCATGATCACCAACGTCGGCGTCTTCGGGATCGAGCTTGGCTTCGCGCCGCTCGTCGAGATGTCACGCGTGCCGATCGTCTTCACCGTCGGCGCCGTTCGCCAGGCGCCGAGCGCGTTCGAGGGCCGTGTCGAGCTGCGGCGCCGAGTCTCGCTCGGGGTCGCCTTCGATCATCGGATCATGGACGGCTACCACGCTGGCCAGGTCGGCAAAATCTTCACCGCGCTCTTCGG
>CAJDWT010000104.1_pt1 | contig 12839 bp, 12 predicted proteins | sample 7391671 | NCBI WGS metagenome assembly CAJDWT01 (sample SAMEA7055729, study PRJEB34461) | soil metagenome | biome: terrestrial ecosystem; feature: Peninsula; material: soil | place: Antarctica | collected 2016
CGTGCGACGCGAGGACGACGTCGGTGGCGCCGGCGCCTTCGTCGGAGATGCGAACGGGCTCTTGCTCGTCGATGCGGACGAATGCCTCGGAGACCTCCCCCTCCGTGGTTTGCATCATCGCAAGGTAGGCGAGCGCGGCGTGCCCACCGGGGAGGCTCGCCGCCGAGATCCGCGAGCCTGGCTCGGTGCGGGCGAAGGTCTGGTCGGTTTCTTGGGCGCGGACCGCACGATGGACGTCGCCGTTGTTGTCGGCGCAGAAGACGTAGGCGCCGGCGGCCGCGCACGCGGGGCGCGAGGCCTTGGTCGGCGCTCCGGGGAGGTCTTTTCGTTTCGCCCCCAACGCGTCGAGGGGGAACGAGGTGATGTGCAATGCGCCGTTCTGATGCGTTGCCACATTGACCCCTTCGGGAGTAGTCGCGAGCGCCGCTGGGCCCATGAACGGGAGCTCGACGGGACCGAAGAGGAGCTTGCACGCCGTCACGCCCGCGTCGATGAGGTCCGCCGCCTCTCCCGGGCCGCCGTCCAGCGGACCGGCGTCCGAGAGCTTGCGCACGGCGGATGACGACGGGATGGGAGCACTGTCGGCGGGCGCGGCGTCCTTCGCCGCGACACGCGACGGTTCATGGCGTTCTTCGAGAAAGAACGCGCCGATCAGCGAGAATGCGATGCCGAGCGACTTCGCGCGGCTCGACTTCGAGGGTAGGGCATTGCGCTTCCGGTGCACGGCCGACGAATAACGCGGAACGGCGCCTTCCGGAGCTTCTTTTTGCCAGGTCGTGGCGGCTTTGTGACGGTGATCAAGCGTAAATGCGCGAAGAGATGGCGCGCACGGTCATTGGCAGTCACTCCTCCATCTTCAGCGGCCTAAGGGTCCTGGCTCATAGATACGGCGTCCGACGCCGGTGAGCGCAGGAGGCGGAGACGGGCCTGCGCTCACGCTGAAGCGGGCGACCTTCGACTGACCGTCGACGTCACAGGAAAATGGCGTCGCGGCGTAAGCGCGGACGAGGCACGCGCGCATTTGATTCGGTATCGTCGAAGGCAGCTCCGTCCTCGTGACGTGACCCGCGGCGTCGAGGGTCAGCTTCACGTCGAACGTGAGCTCGTCCTTGAGCGACGGAACACCTAGATAGCAGTCCCGTAACGCCGGGATCTCGAACTCCTTGGGCTCGCGGCCGGCGGCATCGAGCATCGTGGCTTGCTCGGCGACGTTGCGTGCGCCCTTCCTGGCGGCAACGACGTCCACGACGTCGTAGACGACGCGGCGGGCGGCTGATTTTCCTCCGTCGGTCTTCGCCTCTTTAGCGAACTTGAGCTTCTCGAATGCGGTGCAAATGCAGGCGTCGCGCTTAGTCGGCACGAGCGCGCCGGTGCTGCAGCGGGCGACCTTCCCGTTCGGATCGATCGAAAGGAGCGGGCGATACGCGATCGTTTCACGCCGCGTCGACGAGCCGTCATGACAGGCGGCGAGCGTGCCAGCAGATGGCAACGGCTTTTCGGCTCCGATGTCGCCAACCGCTCCGAAGAAGGTCGCGACGACGGGCTCAGGGCTTCGCGTGCCGATCGTGCCGTAGCCGGTGGCGAAGAGCTCGTCGGTCTGCGCGAGGTCGTCGATCGCCGCGAGCCAGCGGTCGACGTTCGTCTTCGCGTCATCGCCGGTGACCTCCGACTCGAGCATCAGGTCTGCCTCGCGCTCACCCTCGATCGCGCCGATGCTCACTTGTAGAGTACACCCGTCGGTCACGTCGCACTCGAGCATGATCGACGCGACGTCGGTCTGATCGTCCTGCCCCTTCTTCGTTTCGACGTCGACCACGTCCTCGAGCGTGGGCGCCTGCGCGCAGACGGGTCCACCTTCGAGGAGCTTGCCCGCCTTCGTCCGCTCGACGAGCGCATGCATCTTGTCTTCGGCGAGCGGCACGAAGTCAGGCTCCTTCACCGCGCCGAGCGCGCGGACGAGCTTCACGCGCACGGCCTCGAGCTCGTCCGGGTAGAGGAAGACCTCCCGACCAGCGAACGGCGGCATCACGATCACCGTCTTCGGCTGCGAAGAGGCCACCGCCGCGTCGGCGCCAGCGTCGACCGAGGCGCGAGCCCGAGCCTTCGGCGACGTCGCCGGGCGATGGAACGCGCTGCGCTTCGGCGCTTGCGCGACGCTCTTGTCCGAGGCGACGCACGCGAAGAGCAGAAGCGGCGCGAGCGCGAGCGTGAGCCGAGCGGTTCCTCCCCTTTCCATGCGGCGAAGTATACGACGCGACGCAGAACGTTGCCGCCCCCGGGAGCGGGCCTTAAGGTCGAAACATGAAACCGGGCGAGCACCCCGAATTTTTCCGTTTTCCCGCCCCCGAAGGGCGCTCGCGCGAGAGCACGATCCGGCTCGACGCAGAGGGGCATTTCTTCGACGACGACGAGCCGATCGAGCACGACAAGCTCGCGGCCGCGATGCACTCGTGGATCAGCCGGCACCCCGACGACGGGCGGTTCATCCTCACGAACGGCTACGACTGGACGTACTTCACGGTGGGGGACGCGCCGTATGTCGTGCGCTCGATCGCCGTGACCGACGACGACGTGGTCTTGCTCCTGAGCGACGGCACGGAAGAGACCTGGGCGCCGGAGACGACACGCGTGGCGGCGGGCGGCGCGCTCTACACGAAGGTGAAGCGCGGAAAGGAGGTCGGCGTGCCGGGCTCGAAGATGGTGCCGGCCGAATTCGAAGCGAAGTTCTCGCGGCACGCTCAGCTCGCGCTCGCCCCGTATTTGAGGGACGCCTCGGGCGACGGCTCCGAGCTGTCGATCCAGCTGAAAAATAGATCGTTCGTCGTTCCGAGCTAGAAGCCTCCGTCAAAAACGGCCTCAACGAAGCCTCGCAAATGAGATACCCTTCCTGGTCCCATGCGCCTGTTGATCGCCGACAAATTGCATCCGCGCGCCGTCGAAGAGCTCCGTGCTCTGCCGGTGGACGTTGACTACGAGCCCGACCTCACGAAGGAGACGCTCGAGGCGGAGATCGCCGACGTCGGCGTCCTCATCGTCCGGTCCACCGAAGTGACCGCCGCCGCGCTCGAGAAGGCGCGGCATCTGCATCTGATCGTCCGCGCGGGCGCGCAGGTCGCGACCATCGACGTCCGCACCGCGAGCAAGAAAGGCATCTACGTCGCGAACTGCCCGGGCAAGAACGCAGCGGCGGTCGCCGAGCTCGTCTTCGGCATGATCGTGGCGATCGACCGTCGCATCCCCGATGCGCTCGCCTCGCTCCGCGCCGGCAAATGGGAGCGCGCAGAGTTCGGGCACGCTGAAGGGCTGCACGGCAAGACGCTCGGCGTGGCGGGTCTCGGCGCGATCGGCCGCGACGTCGCCCTCCGCGCCCGCGCGTTCGGCTTGAACGTCGTCGGTTGGAGCAAGAGCCTCACCGCCAGCCGCGCCGCCGACCTCGGCATCACGCACGCGCGGTCGCTCGAAGAGCTCGCTCAGAAGAGCGATATCCTCACTATCCACATGGCGCTCAACGACCGCACGCGCGGCATCGTGAGCGCGAAGGTGTTCGGCGCGCTCCCGAAGCACGCCATCTTCCTCAACATGGCCCGCGCCGACTTGGTCGACTTCGCGGCGATGCGCGAAGCGGTGAAGAGCCGGGGCCTCCGCTGCGCGATCGACGTCTACCCCGACGAGCCGAAGGGAAAAGAGGGGAAGGACACCTACGAGAACGACTTGTTCTCGCCGCCCGAAAGCGCGGATCGTGGCTTCATCTACGGCACTCCGCACATCGCGGCTTCGACCGACCAGGCTCAATTGGCGATCGCCGCGGAAACGGTTCGCGTCGTTCGGTCGTTCCTGTTGGAAGCGCACGTCCCGAACGTCATCAACGTGACGACCTCGGTCGCGCACTTCCAGATGGTGATCCGCATGGTCGACAAAGTGGGAACGCTCGCGAACGTGCTCGCGGTGCTCAAGCGCCACGACATCAACGTCGAAGAGGTCGCCAACACCGTGTTCGAAGGCGGCGGCGCTTCCTGCGCGAAGCTACGTATCGTCTCGCGCCCATCGGAGGCCTGCCTCCGTGAGGTCCGCGCGTTCGAAGAGGTCCTCCACATCGACGTCGTTACGCTGCCGAACTTGGCGTAGAAAGATGTCGGCTCGTGGTCTCGTCGTCGTCGTCGCTGCTGTCATAGCGCTCGCCGGCTGCACGCATACGCCCAAGGGCACAGGCGGTGACGCCGGCACGCTCGTCGACGCCGGTGACGCGAGCACGCCCTCAGGCGACGGCGGGCAGCGGACGGACGACGATGCCGGAAGCGCCGAGGCGATCGAAGAGGCCCTGCCGTCGTCGATCGCCCAAGATCTGAGCGACCGCTCGAGGCATCTCGTCGAGGCTATCGCCCACGACGACCCTTCCCTCGCCCAGGATTTCGTCTTCCCGCGCGACGCTTACGCCGCCTCGCACGACCGCTCGGACGCGTCGAGCCAATGGGACAAGCACGTGCAAGGCGCCTTCGCGCGCGACATCCACACGCTCCACAAGCGGATCAAAGACTCGTCGCACGCGACGTTCCTCTCGTTCGAGCTCGGTCACGAAGTGCAGCAAATCCAGCCGAAACCGAAGGAGTTCAATCGGCCGCTCTGGCGCGCTCGCCACTCGAAAATCACGATGAGCGTCGGCGGCAAGACCGAGCGCATCGACGTCGTCGAGATGATGGGCTGGAAGGGCGCCTGGTACGTCTCGAAGCTCCGCGGAAGCTGAGCGAACCGATCCTCGACGCCTAGGGGCCTTGGTCACGAGGGCTGCGGCTGGCCTCGAAGGTCTCGATGACCGCGAGCACCGCAGGAGAGCTTCGGGCAGCGTCCTTGAGCCTCCGGATGACGCGGTTCTCCGGCTCGCTCATCAGCGGGATGCTGCGGAGCACGAGCTGCGCAATCGCGGGGTCCGGCACGATTGGCAGAAGATCGAACACCGCTTTTACCGATGTCGTCAGCGGCTCGCGGTAATAGGCGCCGAGGATCGCCGCAACGCGACGCTCTTCGGGGACTGCCGCGATGCACTCGATGAGGCACTCGTGGTGCGCGCCGAAGCCGAGGGGAAAAAGCGCGTCCCAGCGCGGCTCGATCGGAATTCGCGCGCGAATCAACGCCATGAAGATGGGCCACAACGCGTCCTTCTGACGAGGCTCCGGCGCCGCAAGAAATTCGTCGGCGTACGCCTTCGCCCACGCTCCGCCCTCGGCGCCCATCGTTTCGATGAAGCGGTCGTCGAAAAACCACTCGGCCTTCAGGTCGAAGTCCTCTGGCTTCGCGAGCTTGACGGCGCCCCACATCGCCAAACGCTCGGCGATCGAGACCTTTGCGAGGAGCGCATCGCAGTCCGCTCCGGCCGCTTCCAAAAGCAAAATCGCCCGCCACGCCGGCTCGGTGCGTTCGTTGCCGTCGAGCATGAACGTGAGATCTTCGTCGATCTCACGCGCGGGATCGAGCCCGAGCCAACGTCGACGAAAGGCCTTCGAACGCGGCATTCTCCGGTCCGAGGATGCGACCGGTAGGCCGAGCTCGGTGATCAACTCGGCGAGCGCGCGCTGCCCTGGCGTGAGCATGTCGGCGCGTGGGGGAGCTCCTTCTACACCGTCTTCCGGATAGCGGACCGCGGCGAACGCGGCGTCGAGCGCAACGCGGTTGGCGGTGTAGTTGGTCAGATCGAGATCACGGAGGGCCGAGACTGCGGCCGCCGGGAGCTTGTCGGAAAATACGTAGGCATCGCCGAACCGATGGTCGTAGATGATGGTCAAATACGTGGACGCCCCTCTCGGGTCGAAACCCGACACGATCTGTCCCCACGCAAAGCCATAGCGCTTTCCGGCCAGATATTCGCCGCCGGGCGGCCCCACCGGAAACGACTCGTGGGGTGGGCCGAGAACGCTTTCGAGCCACGCTTCGTTACGCGCTTGCCGTGCTCTCTCGATGTCCATCGACCAATCGTCCCAGCTCGCGGATTCGCGCGGATCGATCTGCCAGAGGCTGATCCGGGCGAGCATTTGCTCGTAGAACGACAGCTCGGCGCCGAAGAGAAACGCGATACCGTCCATCGCGCGCGGTGTGAGTCGGACGCTCGACCACGGCCCGCTCGACGAGTTTTTCGGCTCGGGCGTCGGGCCCAGCGCGCTCGCTAGAAGCTCGTCCCGGGTGGTCTCTTTGCCCACGGCCGCGCCGTCGTCGAAGCGAATCGTGCCGGTGGCGACGTCGATCATCGGCCCGGATCCGAGGAGCGAGGCGCGCGCGCCACGATGCGCGACGCTTGAACGAGAGAGGTCCGCACGCTCGAGGATCGCATCGGCTCAGGGTACCGGCTTCAGGACATCGGTGCCGACATACGGGACGAGCGCCTTCGGAAGGGTGATCGAGCCGTCGGCGTTTTGGTGGTTCTCGAGGAGCGGGATCAAGATGCGCGGGCTCGCGATCGCCGTGTTGTTCAGCGTGTATGGATAGCCGAGCGAGCCATCGGCGAGGCGTAGACGGATGTTCGAACGGCGCGCCTGGAAGTCGCCGAGGGTCGAGCACGAGTGAGTCTCGCTGTAGGCGTTGCGACCGGGCATCCACGACTCGACCTCGTGCTTGCGCGTCTGGCCGAGGCCAATTTCACCCGTGCACGCGATCGCCACGCGGTACGGAATTTCGAGCGCGGCCAAGATCGCCTCGGAGTTTCCGAGGAGCTTGTAGTGCTCTTCTTCGGCGACCTTCTCGTCGGGCTGGCAGAAGACGACCTGCTCGACCTTCGTGAATTGGTGGACGCGGTAGAGGCCCTTCGTGTCCTTGCCGTACGCGCCGGCCTCGCGGCGGAAGCAGTTCGAGATGCCGGCGTAGCGGATCGGCAGGGCGGTGGCCTCGAACGTATCGTCGCAGTGGAGCGAGACGAGCGGCACCTCGCTCGTGCCAACCAAGAAGAGCTCGTCGGCGGAGATCGAGTACGCCTCTTCTTTTCCGAGCGGGAAAAAGCCGGTCCCCGTCATCGCGCGCTCTTTCACCATCACCGGGGGGATGACCATCGTCATGCCGCGCTTCACGAGGATGTCGACGGCCATGCGCGTGACGGCGAGCTCGAGGATGGCGCCCATGCCCATGAGCGCGTAGGAGCGCCCACCGGCGAATTTGCGCGGTCCGTCCCAATTGACCATCTTGTGGAGCGTCATCAGCTCCACGTGATCTTTCGGCGTGAAGCCGAAGTCGCGAATGGTGCCGACCTTGCGGATCTCGACGTTGTCCTCTTCGCCTTTGCCGAGCGGGACCTCCGGGCGCGGGATCGACGGCACGCGCAGCATCAGGTCGTCGAACTTCGCGTTCGCTTCGGCGAGGATCGGCTCGAGCTTCTCGATGTCGGTCTTGATCTGCTTTCCTTCTTCGATGAGCTTCGGACGCTCCTCCTTCGAAGCCTTCGAGATCCGGGCAGCGACCGCGTTCTTGCGCGCACGCGTTTCGTCGAGCTTGGCGACGGCGTCACGGCGCATTTTGTCGGCCTCGAGCAGCTCGTCGAGGTTCAGCGAGAGGCGCTTGTTCGTGATGGCAGCGCGGACGACGTCGACGTTTTGGCGAATGAAGGCGATATCGAGCATTTCAGACGCGAAACTGCCCGAAAAACCGCGTTTTCGAAAGAACCTTTTCGGTACGAGAACGTCTTTCGAGGGCCATGACCACGTTCGGCCCTCTTTCCGCGCTTTTTGTCGTCGCCGCGCTTCCGTTCGCGCTCGTCTGCTGCACGAGAGCTCCGCCTCCGTCGACGAGCGACCCAATCTCTCGGCTCATCCCGAACCCAGATGCGAATCCGGAGCCCTTCCTGATCGCCGACGCCGGAGCCTCGGCCGCCACCCTTGACGCTGCGATCGCTGCGGCGCCGAGCGAGGCCGGGGTCACGTCGGTTCCTCATCCGATCGACGAGAGCAACGCGGTTCTCTGTGCCGCGACGATGCGTGATTTCTCCGCCCTCGTAAAAAAATCACGCGGCTGCTCGGTCGACACCGATTGCGTCGAGCTCTTCACCAGCTGCGGGCTCGGCCGCCCTTGCGGAATGGCGGTCGCGAAGCACGCGAAGGCGAAGCTCGAAGCCATCGACGAGCGCTATTCGAAGAGAAATTGTCGGGCGATCACGGGCGCGCCGTGCGCGACGTGCTTGCCACCCAAGCCGCCGACATGCGTCGCTGGCGCTTGCGAATGAAGGGTGCTTCGCGAGATCTCGCCTGCTTCAATGGCACCGCGCCGCGGAGACGCCGTTCGCCGGGATGAACGAGAGATTCGCGTCGAGGCCGACGACGATGGGACGGTTCGAGCCGTCGAACGTAACGACCGATGGACGCGGAGCGACGCTCGGCGTCGTGACCGCGACGATACCGGTGTCGCCGGGCTCGGCGAACGTGGGCTCGCCGAGCCCCGCGCGACGGACGATGACGTGCGGCATGCCGGCGTCGAGCGATTCGCTCGTGACGAGATAGACCGTGCTCGCACGGTCGAGGGCGAGCCAGGTCGTCGGCGAGGAGGAGATCGTCTTTCGGACGCCCAGCCCCGCGCCGACATCACGACGATAGAACGAGTGGTACGTGATGCCGTCGTTCGTATACGTCCAGGCGACCGCGGCATGGTCCTCGGAGTCGATGATGACGTGGGAGACACCCCGAATCGGAGTGGCGGTCGCGTTGTCGTAGGTGTCGATCGTCTGGTCGGCATCCCACGACATCGTGCCTACGCGATAACGTGCGCCCATCAAGTGATTCTGGCCGTCGTCCCAGAGGACGAACGGATCGCCGTTCGAGAAGGTGGCAAGCTCGAAATTCGCCTCATAAAACATCGGCGGCATGTTCGAGTATCCGCGTTTGACCTCGGCAGCCCAGGTCGTGCCGTCGAACGTGAGCACGCGCAGGGTCACGAAGCCCATGTCGTAGGAGTAGTAGATGATCGCACGACGGTCGGTGCCCGGCGTCGAAGCGAGGCGAAGGCCGTAGACGGTGCCGCTCGTGCTGCCGATTCCCGCTTGAGCCCACGCGCCGCCGGTCGACTGATCGCCGCCGACGCCCACGGCCTGCACGCGGACCGACAGAGCGCCCGATTTGGAGCCGACGAGCGCGTCGTAGGTGTCTCCGCCCGAGCTCGTGGTGAACGACGTCGCGGCGCCGAACATCCCGGTCGCGAAGGTGTACACCGAGCGTGTGCCCGCCGCGACGCTCGTGAGCGGCTGAGCGTACGCGTGACCGCTGTCGTCGGCGACGAGGAGCGGACCGCGATTCATGTCGTTGCCAAGGTCGACGATGGTCCCGAGCGTCGCCCCGTCGACTGCGCGCGCTAGCGAGTGCCCAGCGGTCGTCTCCCAAGCGGCGAGCAGATGGTCGCCGGATGCGACCGCGGCGACGCCTGTCGCTGCGCCGCCCGCGGTGTCGACACGGAACGGACCGTCGCACGTGATCGGTCCGAGCTCGGGCTTGCCCGCGTCCACGCCCGAATCCGTCGGTGTTGCTCCGTCAGGCCCGGGCGCACCGTCGGACGGTCCTGCATCGAGCGCGGTCGAGCCGCCGTCGCTGCCCCCGCCGTCGTCGCCGTCAGCACCGGGCGTCGCCGTCGAGTCGCTGCCGCATGCATAGAGGGCCGCGAGCGCGGCGAACGCGAAGAGTCCCGAAGAACGTCTCATTCGAGGGAGGCTACAACGCCTTCGGCGCTACGGCGCGTCGGCGTTCACGAGCGAGACGGCATCGAGATCGAAGCCATTTTTCACGGGCTTTGCGCCGCTCGCGGGGCATGCCTCGTTCGTCTTGTCGACGATGCGGACGAAGCGCGCGTGCGCGACGCCGACGTCCTTCAAGTCGAACGCGTCGCCGCCAGCGGCGCCCGGGTCGACGGGCGAGATGCCGTTCTCAGGGCTCGACAAAATCGGATGCCAGCCGGCGCACGTGCCGTACGGATACGCCGTCGCGGTGCAAGCGAACGTCGTCCACGTCGTGCCGTCATCGCTGACGCTCACCTCGCCCGGCTCGGCGAAGACGGTCGAAGGGTCGGACGCGTTCACGACGAACGCGTTCTCGAAGACGATGAAGTCGGCGCCGGGACCGTCAATGATCCCGTTCGGTGCGAACGAGAGGGTGATCGAGCCGCCAGTGCCGAGCGAGACGACGTCGAGCCCTCCGAGCTGCATGCCTCCGCCCGCCGGAGGGCCTTCCACGACCGTCGGCATCGCATCGCTACCGAAGCCGGCGCAGACCCCGGGCACGAAGTCGACGACGGCCGTCACGAAGCGATCCGCGGCGAGCACGCCGCCCGCATAGGGATAGCCGCCAGCGTCGTTCGGCGTTGGGTGTGCGCCGGCGTCGAGATCGTCGTAGCCGCCGCCCGGCTCACCGCCGAGATCGATCCCCGCATCGGCTTCGTTTTGGCTCGAATTCGCGTCGGCCGAGGACGAGCTACACGCCGTGAGCGAGAGAGAGACCAGACCCCAGACCAACCACCGAACGACGCGCATCGCGAACGACCTTGCCGCGAGGCTCGCGCGGCGACGGGAGAGAGCCCGCGACGTTCGTTGCACAATACAACGATTGTCGATGGCTCACCCCGTTGCGGTTTCCTGGCTCCCGGATGGCTCCGGTTACAGTGGCGGCTCCGCGTCGGCTTCACACCGACTTCTCCGCAACGTGGCGGTTAGGTCTTAGTGCGAAAGGACGACGAGCGCCAGGGCGATGGCGGCCGGGAGCGACTGGATGAAGAGGATCTTCTTCGCGGCCGTGACGGCACCGACGATGCCGGCGATCACAATGCAGACGAGAAAGAAGAGACGGAGCGCGTACGCGAAGTCCGGCGTCGTGAAGAACGACCACGCGAGACCCGCCGCTAAAAAGCCGTTGTAGAGCCCCTGATTTTGCGCGAGCGCTTTCGTCCGCATCTGCTCTTCGTGCGAGCGCTGGAACGTCTTCTCCCCGAACGGGGTCGCCCAGAGGAAGCTCTCGAGCACCATGAAGTAGACGTGCAAAAGAGCGACGAGACCGACGAAGACCAGCGCGGCGTAGCTCACCCGAGCACGCTAGCTGGGAATAGCGCGCAATGGGTGGAACGCACGTATCCGCTCGAGCGACTTGATCTGGGAACAGCTCAAGGGCTCGCGGTCGTCGGTTCGAACGTTGCGCCGCATCGCGCGGTAGCGAAACGCACGAATCGAGGCCTGGTCGTGCTCGGGTGTGCTTTTCTTGGCGCCCCCGTGAGTGATTGCCAAGATTCGGAAGTGCTCTTTCGCCGAAGCACGCTTCGCCCCTTCTTCGCCGCCATCGTCGCGATCGTGCTCGCAGGATGTGGAGCCGCCGCTCCTTCTCCTCGCCCGCCGCCGACCGCGGTCGCGCATCTAATCGCACCTCCCGCGGCGCCACGGCCGACGCTCCCTCGCGGGGGTCGAACGATTTTTCCCGCGTATCGTCTCGTCGGCTACTGCGGCACGCCGGGCGCACCAGCGCTCGGCGCGCTTCGGGGTAACCTCGCGGCGCGTGCGAAGGACATGGAGAAGCTCGCCGCGAGCTACGCCGGCGATCGCAAAGTGCTCCCCGTGTTCGAGCTGATCTCCGTCGTCGTGATGGCCGCCCCCGGAGCCGACAAGAAGTGGCGACGTCGCGTCCCCGACGCGGTCGTGGACGACTACTTGAAGGCGGCACGAGCGGCGAAGGCGATCCTCTTGCTCAACATCCAGCCGGGTCAGTCCGATTTTCTCACCGAGGTGAAGGCGTACGAGCGCTATCTGCGCGAGCCCGACGTCGGCGTCGCGCTCGATCCGGAGTGGGCCATGTGGAAGGCCGGTCAGGTGCCGGGCTCGGTGTACGGGCGAACGACGGGCGAGGTCATCAACGACGTCGCCGCGTACCTCGCCGATTTGGTACGAGAGAACGATCTGCCCGAGAAGGTGCTCGTGTTTCATCAGGTGAATGTCCACGTGCTCAAGGACGAGGCGGCGATCACGGCTCACCCCGGTGTCGTGATCATCAAGAGCGTCGATGGTCGCGGCTACACGGGCGCCAAGATCCTCACCTACCACTCTCTCGTCGATCATCTCGCGCCGGAGGTGCACCCCGGCTTCAAGCTGTTCTTCGACGAAGACGTGACGATCGGCGGTCGCCTCATGGGGCCGAAAGAAGTGATGTCTCTCTCGCCCGTACCTGAGTACGTGATGTACGAGTAGCCTCGGCTCTCACTCGAAAGAGCAGCTCTCGACGTCACGAGCCCCGTATGCTCGGGCGATGAAACGGACGGCCTTCGTTCTCGCGTTGGTGGTGAGCGCGGCGGGGTTCGCGGCGTGCTCAGACGACTCCTCCACGGACGACGGTGGCGGCGGCGCAGATTCGGGAGCCGCGGTCGATGGAGGGGCGAGCTCCGACGGCGCAGTCAGCTCTGACGCCACGGCCACGAACGACGGCGCGAGCCCCACTGACGGTGGCGGCCTCACCCATGGTCAATGGGTCATGGGCTACTACGTCGGCTACCAAATCAACGACTACCCCATCGCGCAGATCGACTGGACCGGCCTCACGCACATCATCCTCGCGCCGATGGTCGTCAACGCCGATCTCAGCCTCGACCAGACGTTCGACGACACCAACGGAACGGGCCCAGCCGACGCGAAGGCGCTCGCGCTCGCGGCGCACGCTCACAGCGTCAAGGCGCTCTTGATGCTCGGCGGCGCCAACGCGGGAGCGAACCTCGCGACAGCGTCGAATTCGACGAACCGCGCCGCGTTCGTCACCAAGCTCCTCGATGTGACGAGCACGCTCGGCTACGATGGCATCGATCTCGATTGGGAAGATTCAGTCAATCTCGACGATCTTGTCTCGCTTGCGCAGGCCCTT